>OLGD01000420.1_pt1 | contig 87428 bp, 84 predicted proteins | sample 1605311 | NCBI WGS metagenome assembly OLGD01 (sample SAMEA3888917, study PRJEB22519) | human gut metagenome | biome: human gut; feature: human-associated habitat; material: faeces | place: Denmark | collected 2010
TTTCGCTCACTACTCGTTCACGAATGGTCCGGTTTGGCCGGTTTTCGGGATCTATCTGAAAAAATTTTTTGCCGCTCATACTTGGCTCCTTTCGTTTCGTTCGGGTTGACAGGCCGGAACGAAACGGGGCGGGGAGCGGCAGCCTACGCCCAGGCGCTCAAAGGGACGGGTTTTGTGAGATGTGAGCCACAGCATATAAAAAGCGAGCCATAACTCATTTTCATGAGCATGGCTCGCTGCTGCGTTATTGGAATATTTTTCGTAGTGGCATGGGCGTCCGCCGCATAAGCGGTAAACCCCGCCTTATTTTGACCTCCTTTGTGTTGGCGCTCTCATCCATATCTCCCTTTACTCCGAAATATGAGTTATAACTCACTTTGCATGAGTTGTATGGTTATTTATATGAGCGGAAGCACACCCTACAATGATGTAGAGGTGATGTGTAGTGAACAATCCGCTGGATCTATTTGCATGGAAGGTGCGGTCAGAACGGAAGCGGCAGCATCTGACGCAGAAGCAGTTAGCTGAACGCCTCGGTATGAACCCCCGCACGATCATAGATTTGGAGACCTGCCAGAGTAATCCGAAATTTGAAACGGTGGTCCTTGTCGCCAAAGAATTGAATATCAGCGTGGACGCCGCCATCTTCCCGGAAATGGTAAATCAGACAGTCTCGAAAACAGTCGTGGACTTCTTTGCCGGGAAAAGCGAAGCAGAGATCGAAAAATTTATCGCGCTCTGCAAACAGGCGGAAGCCTTCCAGAAAGACGAGTAACGCGGTCGGGTTCGATGTGCCCGGCCGCGTTACTGTTTCACCCGTTTGCTATGCGGGCAGTTTATTCTTCTTTTGTTTTGTAAGCATTTTTCAGATGCTCGAAGGACTCCTGGCTGATGACATGCTCCATCCGGCAGGCGTCCTTTTCCGCCGTTACAGGGTCTACTCCAGCCTCGATCAGCCGGTCGGTAAAGAAGCGGTGCTTTTCGTAGATCTGCTCCGCCACTTCCCGGCCCACATCGGTCAGGTGCAGGAAATAGTCGCTGTCCATCGTCAGGAAGCCTCCGTCCCGCAGGGTCGCCACCGCATGGCACACGCTGGGCTTTGTGACCTCCAAGTGTCTCGCCACATCCACAGAACGCACCATGCCTTGCTTTTGCTGGAGAACAAGGATAGCCTCCAGGTAATCTTCGCCGGCTGCGTGAAGTTTCATGGTACGTTTATCCATAGATGTCAGCATGGTTGGTCTCCTTCCTTCAGGAACAGGATTTCCTTCATTCAGATCATCGCAGCGTTGGAAAGTTGTTTTTTTAGAACTGTTTTCCCAAGCATACTGCCCACCAGAGCCAGTATAACAGTTGCAGCAATCATAACCGGCAGCATCCATATCTGCGCAACATTCTGCATGACTGTCGCATATTCGGCCGACATTTCCTCTGTGGCGCGTGCAACCGTGTATTCGGGGAACGCCCAGATATAGAGAGGATTACCGAACATACCAAAGGAAAATATGACATGACTAAAGAGTGTCGTCTTAAGATTGTGGTAACCGCCAACTTTCCGTACGCCCTCTGCAAGAACGGTGGTGATAATTAAGGTAACAATGACCAGATTGGAGAGTTCCCCGGCAATAAAATAGATTACACCTACGATCAGGTTCATTAAAAACACAACACCGGGTTTCGCTTCCTTTGCCACAATATACAGATATGGGATTCCCGTAAAAAAACCAATTAGAGCTGGCATAAAAATCCACAGAATGGGCGTAAGTGCCCCGGACATCATGACCACCATGGTTATCATAAAGTAAACCAAGGAAATCCCGGCTGTAATCCCGAAATCTTTACCAGTCCATTTACTATTCATATATAATTCTCCCTTTCGTCCATCCTCTGTTTATCCAATGGCCCAACCCTCAGCTTGTTCGCGAATGGAGATAAATCGTTTATACAACCCATTTTGCGAGACAAGCTGCTGATGAGTTCCCCTTTGGACAACCTTTCCCTCATCAATCACCAAGATCTGATCTGCGCTTTCAATAGTCGCAAGGCGATGGGCAATCACAATAATGGTTTTACCGTGAGTAAGATTGCCGATGGCTTGTTGAATAAGATGTTCATTTTCTGGATCAATGCTGGCAGTTGCTTCATCAAGGATGACAATGGGGGCGTTTTTTAGCATAGCCCGAGCAATCGAAATGCGCTGCTTTTCTCCACCAGATAGGGTAGAGCCACCCTCACCAACGACTGTGTTATAGCCATCTGGGAGCGCCATAATAAAATCATGGCATCGGGCGGCTTTGGCGGCGGCAATTATTTCTTCCTCGGAGGCATCGGGTTTTCCGAACAAAATATTGTTGCGAATTGAATCGTGGAACAAATACACATTTTGGAATACCATACTGATATTTTTCAGTAGAGAATCGCAGGTAAATTCCCGAACATTGTGGCCTCCCACTTGTATTTCTCCATTCTGTGCATCATAAAACCGAGCCAATAAACTGCAGATTGTGGTTTTCCCGCTGCCGGATGGTCCTACGATCGCTGTTGTGGTGTTCTGCGGGATACGGAAGGAGATATGGCTTAAAACTTCCCGACTATCATAGCCAAAGGACACATCCTTAAACTCAATATCGTACTGGTTAATAGAAATATCTTTTCCGTCTTTATCAATGAATTCAGCATCTTCAATACTCTGAAGTTTCTCCGCTACTGTATCCAGCATTTCCAGAATGTGAAGGGAATTATTTGCCGACTCAATCGTGTTAAACATGATATAACTGTAAACGATCAACATAATCGCCATATACAGTTCCATTTCCCCTTGGAGTGCAAGAAGGGCTGTGATGCAGGTGATTGCCATGGTGCCCATGTATAGGCCGAGCCGGTGCAATGCGTCACAAGGAGCAAAGTTCCGTTCCATCTTAATGTTAATTTCTTTCGACTTATGATAGGCCCGGTAGAGGCCGTCAGAGGCTACACCTTCCTGCTTGAAAGATTTGACAACAGCCATCCCGCGGACATACTGAACAATCTCATCTGCCATCTCATTGATACTTTCCTGCCGGATCGGGGAATTTTTACGGCTTTGGCGCTCGATAAGTTGCAGCCCGGCTGTAGAAATTGCCACAGCCAATAGTGCGGCACCCCCCAAAAAAGGAGAAAAGCATAGCAGCCATATTATCGTGATTGCAAGAAATATGTAGCTGTCAATAATGTTATTGACAACATTCATCGTCTGCATTTCAAAAAAAGCCAGATCTGTGGTGATAGCAGTGGTAAATTCCCCCATGTTTTTCCGCTGGAGAAATCCCAGCGAAACCCGCTTAAGAATATCACCTATCTTCAGTCGTTCTGCACAGGTTACCTCATGAGCAATGCTATCCTGCCGGGTTGCCCGGATATAGGCGAACAGCCATCGGAGCAAAACTGAACCAAGGATGATTGTGGTGAGTTGGAGAACATATACCGGTTCCAACACTGCTGCCCCGTTGCTGTCATCAAGAATCAGCTTAATTGTCCAGACTCCGCAGATAATAGGAACAATGCCAAGAATATTGGAGATCATTGAGAGGGCAATGCCAAGATAGAGCCGCCCCTTGTACTGACTCATCAGACGGAACAGCCGTTTGAGAATTCTAATCATGCGAAAACCTCCCCTCTTAACCCAACTGACCATTTCTTTGCGCCAATGTGAGCCTGCCACATATCTCTATAAAGAGAGCTGCTTTCCAATAGTTCCTCATGAGTACCGCTTTGCGCGATTCGTCCTTTTTCAATCAAAAGGATCCTATCTGCATTCTTGATTGTGGAGAGGCGGTGGGCGATGACCAGAAGCGTTTTACCACGGGTCAACTCTGCGATAGCTTCCTGAATTTTGGCCTCATTCTCTGGATCAGTAAAAGATGTGGCCTCGTCCAAAATCACGATGGGAGCATTCTTCAAAATAGCCCTGGCGATTGCAATACGCTGTCTCTCACCACCAGACAGCCGGTCTCCAGCCTCGCCTGCGCTGGACTGATACCCCTGTTCCAGCTTGTTGATAAATTCGTCGCATTGTGCCTTTCGGGCCGCCTCCAAAACCTGCTCATCTGTGGCTTGCGGATTGCCTAGCCGGATATTTTCCAAAATAGAGCAGTTAAACAGAAAATTATCCTGCGTAACAAAGCTCACCTGATCGGCCAACTCTGTCAGAGGAATGTCTTTGATATTTACGCCACCAATCCGGATGGCTCCCTCTGTCGGATCCCAGAAACGTGCCACCAGGCGGGCCAGTGTCGATTTACCTCCACCAGACGGGCCGACAAGAGCATAAAATGCCCCCTCCGGGATAGCAAGATTTATGTCATGGATTACATTTTCTTTTCCGGTATAGGAGAAGGTCACATGCTCCATTAGGATGTCATGAGCCGAGATCGGTTTTTCCTCCATTGCCAATGGCAATTCTCCAATATCAAAGGTCTTATTTACAATATTGACAGAATACTGAATTGATTTTAGCTGATTAAAAAACAGAATCATGCGGCCCAAACTGCTGACCATGCCCATAGAGAGCAGCATTGCCATAGTGATTTTTGGCAGGGTTGTGCTGCCATAGAGATAAAGCAGCGTGCCAATCGGCAATACACCCAGTAGAGTTGTCGGCAGAATACTGGCACCAAGGGTAGTAAATTTCCATGTTGATTTGTACCAATTCAAGGTGGTTTGCTTGAAGTTCTCTACCGCTTTCCGATATTTCTCATAGGACGAGGTCGACTGGTTGAAAGCTTTCACAACTTCAATGCCTTCCATGTACTCAACCACTACATTGTTCATGTGCTCATTGGCTTCCATATAGACTTGGTAGGTTTTATTGTAGCCGCCCAACATCATTCCATATGGAATAAGCGCCAAAGGGATGGTAATCAGCGATGCCAGCGCCAAACGGAAATCAATCATACAGAGATAAGTGAATACCGCTATCGGCAATATCAGCGCCCCGGCGCCCTCTGGAATCACATGAGCCAGGGGGATTTCAATATTCTCAATCTGATCTACCACAATATTCTTTACGCGACCAGCGTTGATTCCTTGGGCCACTCCAAGCGGAGCCTTCATCAGTTTCTCGGCGACCCGCTTTCGCATCAACTCCAAAATGGTATATGCAGAAATGTGGGAAAGCGTAGTGGAGATGGCATGAAACAGAACCTTGCCGAGAAAACCGATCGTGCCAACAATGGTCCAGTAAAGGATCGTCTCCGCCGTGGCGGTTTGGTCAAAAAACAGGCAAATAATACGGTAAGCGGCAACATAAGGGATGATGCCCCCTGCAACCGACAGTAATGCACAAATTACAGATATAATCAGTTTTCCCTTGCATGGCGTAGCATAAGACAGGATACTGCCTGCAAGACCTTGCTTCTTCATAAAACAACCTCCTTCTGAAAGAGAATAGAATAGATCTGCGGTGTATATCTGGGTTCTACAGGAAAGAAACTTTCCACCCTGCCGTTGAGCAGATAGCAAATATGGGTGCAGGTATGCATTAAAAATTCGTAATCATGGGTGGTCACCAGGAGGGTCTTGCCCTGTTCTGCCAGTTCATGTAGAAGGGAAGAAACATTGACCATACTGGAATAGTCCAGGCCGCTGGTAGGCTCGTCGAAACAAATCACATCTGTGTCTTTCATACAAGCTACTGCAATGCAAAGGCGCTGCTTCTGGCCGCCTGACATTGATGCAGGATGTTGCTGTCGATAATCCAATAATCCCATCCGCTCCAACAGCATACGGCCTTTTTTTCGCAGTTCCTCATTGCCGTCATTACCCAGAAACAGTTCTTTTTCCACACTTTCTGTAAAAAGCTGGTAGTCGCTGCTCTGCATGACAAGAAAAGTATCGCGCACCCTGGTTTTACTATTCACCGCTTGGCCACCAAATCGAACCTCCCCATTGGTTTCTTTTTTTAAACCGCACACAATTTCCAGCAGCGTACTTTTCCCTACGCCGTTGGTTCCGACGATACCAACGATGTCTCCTTTCCCGGCAGAGAGGTTCACATTTGCCAGCGTCTCACTTTCTCTGGTATAGCGGTAGGATAGCTTTTCCAGACAAATTTGTTCCTCCGCTCCGGTTTTTTTCTGCGTCACAGGTGGGCGTATACTTAGAAGATCCGTACTCCTTAACCCCATTCGGTTAGCCTCCTCGTTGGAAAGGGAACGGAAGGCAGAGGCATCCAATTCTCTTGTGATCTGTCCATATTCAATCAAAACGGCACGATCTGCAATGTCTTTCAGATAATGGATGCGGTGCTCAGATATAATAATGGTATACCCCTGTTGTTTGAGTGTATGGAGAATCTCCATCAAATGCTCGGTGGCTGCAGCATCCAGATTAGCAGAGGGTTCGTCCAGCACCAGAATTTTGGGGGCAAGTGCGTAGACTGAGGCGATAGCAATAGACTGCTTTTCACCGCTGGACAGTTCAAAAATGCTGCGCTCCAATAAGCGCTGAATTTGCAGGTCGTTAGCCGCCTGTTCAATACGCCGACAGATTTCTTCTCTTGGAATGCCCACATTCTCACAGGAAAAGGCAATTTCTGCTGTTGTATCCGTGGCAAAAAACTGAGACCGTGGATCCTGAAAAACGGAGCCTACCACACCAGCCAAATCCTGGATTGACAGTTCATCTGTATTCTGCCCATCTACAATGACCCTTCCTTCCAGCTCCCCTTCAAAAAACTCCGGAACTAAGCGGTTAATCAACCGGGTGATGGTCGTTTTTCCACAGCCCGAGGAACCCAACAGAACTACAAATTCCCCTTTTTGGATAGTAAGGCTCACATCCCGCAAGGCCGGTTCCTTTGCATTGGCATACTGGAAGGAAACGTGTTCAATTTGAATCATATCTTCCCAAGCAAAGCACTGCCAATAATTCCAGCAATTACAGCGGAAATAACGGCGCCTGCATATAAAAAGTCGGTCGCTCGTAAACGTACCTCCCGATAAGAGGTGCGCTTTGATTCCAAATCCAACCCTCGTGTCATGGCTGAAGCGGCCAGTTCATCCGATATCGTCATACTCCTAATAATCAACGGAACAATGGCATATTCACAGGTTTTAACTGGGTGAAGCAGCACATTTCGCACTGTCAGTCCAATGCCGCGTAGCATCATAGTATTTTTGATAAAACGGAATTCATCCTGTACTGTCGGGATGTAACGGAAAGCTACCGCCAGTGCGATAGTACCACCTTTAGGCACGTGCATATTCTGCATCGCAGTCACAAAATCACTGACTCGTAGCTTGCTGCCCATCCACGCTCCCATGACAAAAAACACTACAACTCGTTCCAGCATGAATAGAATCATACCCACGCCCGCAGCGAATTTGCTTTGCGGTACGAAAGAAAGAATTAGGTTTATTAGCAGGAACACAGCAAACAGCATTGCAGTCTTTTTTGCGCCCAACCAAAGACCACGAGCCAGATACAGAACTACAACCAGCAGATACATCCAAATCAGGGCCAACAGATTTGGCGCACTAAAAGTAGCTGACGCAAAGACAACCACCAGCAAGAGCTTCATTCGTGGGTCCAGCTCTAAAAAACGAATGTGTCTGATATCCCTGCTCATACGATCCCCGCTTTTTGAAAGTGTTTTTTCAGCAACAGTTTTCCAAGAAATGCTCCAACCACACATCCCACCACAGTGGCGGCAAGACCCACAAAGAACATTGGCCCGATAAGCATATCAAACACTGTGGAGTAGAGATCCGCATAGGCGGATACTGCGGCCAAATACATATCTTTCATAAAAATAAGTGGAATCGTCATGCCCAGATAGAGAAATACCACCTGAACGGTAAAGCACAGCAACATGGTAGAAAACTTGTGCCGATCCAATGTGCGCCAGAAAAGTTCAGCAATCACCGCGCCAACGGCAATTACCAGCGCAACACCCCAAAAACTCATAAGCTGCATTGCCGCCCAAATTAACCCAAACAACAAGACGATTCCTTTCTTATTTACTTTCGTAAACAGAAGCATGAAAATGGTTCCCCAAACCACTGCACAGGCCGCAAAGACAAACAAGCTGCCAGCGACGGTCATACCAATGGGTGCGCCAACTCCCGCATAGACCAGAAACATAAGCACATATAAGATGGCGGCGGTTATGTAATCGCGAACATTCATTTTGTCTGATTTTTTAAATTTTGCAGTGTTACTTTTCATTGTTTTCTCCTTCCTCGTTAGCGGTCGCTAACCAATGTGGATTTTTTTGGCTTTTAGCCTATTAAGCTAAAAGCCAAAAATAGCTTGCCAGTTAAATAGTTTTGCCACATATTCACAGTGGCGTAATGCTTTTTCCAAAGGCAAATCATGAACGATTGGCTCAAACAGCGTAGACCAAAAGGCTGTCAGCAGCATGTGGATTTCCTCTTCATCAATCTGGTTGTCTCTACCATCTTGCTGGGTAACTGCCTCTAAAAATTTGACCGTTTGCTTTGCATGGTGAGATACGAAATCATGTAAGAAATTTGCGTGTGTCGAACCTTCCGAACGACACAGGAGCAACTTGAATCCATCGTATCGCTCATAGGAAAAACGCACAATCGTTTTAAGTGTTGTGCTTGACATATCCCATACGGATTGCATCTTGCCATGTGCCAGCTGCTCGTAATCGTACCGTTCGATATTAAGCGCCATCTCCTCAATATCCTGAAGTGTTGGACCAACTACTGCTTCAAACAAAGCTTCTTTGCCAGGGTATCGCTTATACATGGCTCCTGTTGTTACGCCGGCTTTTTTGCATATTTCCCGCAAGGAGGCATCTGCAAACCCCTTTTCCATAAATTCTTCTTCTGCACTTTTAAGTATCTTGGGATCAATTCTCCGATCCGGCAACGACATTCTATCACCCCTTTAGATAACAATGATATCGGTAACGCTGTTATCAGAATAGCACAAGTGTATTCGCTTGTCAACAACAAAATATTTGACAATGGGCAAGCCATTCTTACCAGTTGAATTTGTAGTATTAGTAGGAGGGGGAAAACGAGGGTAGGGTTATGTCAGGGTGAGCAGTCTGTCGGACGACCAGCTCCATTCCTTCCACCTCCAGTACAGCCACTACCACAGCCTGGTCACCAACACAAAAGGCTGGGCGCTGGTGGACGTCTACGCTGATGAAGGGCTCACAGGCACACGGGCGGACAAGCGGGAGGACTTCAAGCGCCTCATGCGGGACTGCCGGGCCGGAAAGATCGACAGGGTCATCGTAAAGTCGGTATCCCGGTTTGCAAGGAATGTGGAGGATTGCCTCGACAACATCCGGCAGCTCAAGGCGCTGGGGGTATCGGTATACTTCGAGGAAGAAGATATCGACACCGCCCACATGACGGACGAGATGATACTCTCCATACGGAGCGTACAGGCCCAGCAGGAGTCCATGGTCAACTCCCGCAACGCCAACTGGAGCTACCAGGAGCGGATGCGTCAGGGGAAGTTCATCACCTATCACGCTCCCATAGGCTACATCCGTGTAGATGGCAAGCTGGTGGTGGATGAGAGAACAGCGCCGGTAGTGCGGAGGATTTTCGATGAATACCTCTCTGGAAAGGGAATGTATCTGGACGGTAGCACTCCAAGGCATATCGCAGAGATACTGACGGAAAAAGGCACCATCACAGCCAACGGCAATAGTAAGTGGGATGCAACAGCCATTCGTAAGATGCTGGCCAATGAGAAATACATGGGCGATGCATTATCTCAAAAAACCTTCATCGCTGACGTGTTGGAGAAAAAACAGCGAAAGAATACCGGACAGCTCCCCCAATACTATGTGACAGATAATCATGAAGCCATAATCCCAAGAGAGATATTCAAGCGGGTACAGTTTGAAAGAGCAAGGCGCGGAAGTCTGGAACCAAGAAGCACAAAAACAAAGGGCAACAGTGGCCGGTTCAGTCCCAAATATGTACTATCCGAAATCCTCCTCTGCGGAGAATGCGGGGAGCACTACCGCCGCTGCACATGGACTCGGAACGGAAAGACAAGAATAGTATGGCGGTGCATCAACCGGCTGGAGAACGGGAAACGCAATTGCCGGGAATCACCTACTCTGGATGAAGGAGCGCTGCATGAAGCCATCCTCGGATTTTTACGGAACCTCCAGAGCCCAAGGGATGAGCTGGTGCAGAACCTGCGGGAATACGCCGAGGAAGCGCTGGAGCATAGAAGCGGCGACAGCAAAAAGAAAAAACTCCTTGATATGCTGGAGCAGAAGAATAAATTGCTGCAGGAGATGCTGAGCCTTGATATCGTGCCGGATGAGAAGATCGAGCAGCTGAGCCGTGAATACGATGAGATACAGGAACAGATCGACAGCCTTGGGGATGTGCGAAATGGGATGGAACAGGAGAACGCCTATATCCGGGGGATCAGAGAGTACATGGAATCGGCAGACTTCGACAGCTACGAATTTGACGATAAGCTCATCCGCCAGGTGGTCGAGCAGGTCATAGTGAAAAATGTGGATACCCTCTACATACGGATGAAAGGTGGATATGAAGCGGAAATCACGTTGCCCGGCGTATAACGGGTAGAGAGGCCAGGGCTGGATATTGAAAAATGCAGTATCCAGCCCTGGCCTCTTTTTTGATGAACAACACTCCAAAAGAGTGTGATATTCCTTGATTCTTTAGGTAAAATTAGCTATAATTTAAATAACTTAAATATGAATTATGTTAGCGGGACAGTCCTTAAAGATTTAGGAAAAGTACCCTGCATCTATTTTGGTGACCGGACCCAGGCGGCCGTAAGCGTCAGTTCGCTTGCGGCCCTTTTTTTAAGAAGAAAGCTCTTCTTCCTAATATAAATGAACGGTTCCGCCCATGGCGCAGGGGCGCGACGATCCGGGCGATTGTAGGCGGCCCGCCCCTTTAAATGGGGCCTTGCGGCGGGCGTTGGCCAGGGCGCTAAAGGGTTGCCGGGGAAAATGGATGGATAGGTGCAATCCTGCGACGTATATGGTATAGTAGAGATAGGTCTTGCGTGGCAGGAAGTCAGGGGATATAGGGAGACGGCTAGGAGGACGAGTGGAGCAAAGATGGGGAACGGAAATTATTATCTGCTGACAAACCTCATATCCGAGGATGAAAAGAAGGTCATCACCAGCATTGTGGATCACATCGAGAGGGGCGAAGGGAACGTGGGCATCCAGCAGATCGCCAATGAAAACTTCGTATCCCCGGCGTTCATCGTGAAATTCTGCAAGCGGCTGGGGTTCGCAGGCTACCGGGAGCTCTTTTATTACCTCACCGTCCAGATCGGGGGCATCCACGAGCGGGCGGGCCATAAGGACCCGGCCTCCATGCCGGATATGGACCCCCAAAGCGTGACCGGCTTTTGCGAATTGCTCCACGCCCACCGGAACCGGAAGATCTTCGCCGTGGGCATGGGCTTTGCGGAGCACGTGGCGGCCTATATGGTGCACCGGCTGTCCATCTGCGGGTTTACGGTGTTCAACAGCGTGCATTTTTACGATTACATGCTCTTTCGGGAGCAGGGGGAAGGCATGGTAAGCAACCTGGAGCCCTCCCTGATGCTGGCGGTGTCCCAAAGCGGGGAGTCCAACATCGTGCTCAACGACGTAACCCGTGCCAAACAGCAGGGGTTTAAGATCATCTCCTTCACCCGGTGCGCGGATTCCACCCTGGTCCGCATGTCGGACGTGCACTTCATTATCAACGAAACCAAGCAAGCCTTTGTGGGGGACATGCCCAATACCTTCTTCGGCAAGGTGATCATCGCCTTTGAGGAATTGACCGGGGAATACCTGCGCAGGCAGCGGGAGGCCGCGGCAAAATAAAATCTGTTACACGCAAATGAAAAACACTTTACGGGTACTGCCATGCTATAATTGGGATAGTAAGCAGACCCGTTTTTTTATTTCTTAAGGAACGCGCATCCATTGATTCGATTTTCCCATTTGGCCCGGCGCAATGCCATGTCTTGCCGCAGCCCAGGGCTTTCAACCAGCCTGGGAACCGTCCCGCTCCCCGATTTTGCTAAGCTTGCCGATGGAAATCGGCGATAAATAAAAGGAGGAAAACCCATGAAAAAGACGATCGCTGTTCTTTTGGCGCTGGTATTCGCTATTGCCGCCTTCACCGGCTGCGCCCAGCCCGCGGCCCAGGAGCCCGCTGCGGAACAACCCGCCGAGGAAGCCCCCGCCGCCAGCGAAGAGGCCCCCGCTGAGGAAGCGGCGCCTGAAAACATTCAGCTGGAATCCCTGACCCTGTACTTCGTCCCCTCCCGGGAGCCGGACGAGATCGTGACCATTACCGAGCCCCTCAAGGAGCTGCTCAAGACCGAGATGGCCAACCAGGGCTACGACGTGGGCGCGGTGGAGATCTTCGTGGGCACCACCTATGAGGCGGTGGGCGAGGCCCTTGCCGCCGGCACGGCGGATATCGGCTTCGGTATGCCGGGCGGCACCTACGTGCTCTATGACGACGGGGCGGACGTGATCCTCACCTCCACCCGGGACGGCCTGAGCAAGGATTCCGACAACGCCAAGGATTGGAACGACGGCCAGCCCACCCTGCCTTCGGAAGAGCAGGCGGTATCCTACCGGGCGCTGATGATCGCCGGTCCCTCGGAAAAGGGCCAGGCGGTAGCCGCCAAGGTAAATGCCGGCGAAGAGCTCACCTGGGACGACATCAACGGCCTGAACTGGAGCGTGATGAACTCCTCCTCCTCCGCGGGCTATATCTATCCCGCCCTGTGGATGCAGGAGCGCTACGGCAAGGGCATTACGGACCTGGCCAACGCCGTGCAGTCGGATTCCTACGGCAGCGCCTTTGCCCGCCTTGCCTCCGGCCAGGTGGACGCCCTGATGACCTATGCCGACGCCCGCCGGGACTATGAGGAGAAGTGGACCACCGAATACGCCCGCACCGCCTCCATCTGGGAGGAGACCAACGTAATCGGCGTCACCCCCGGCATCTACAACGATACCATCACCGTCAGCAAGACCGTGCCCTATATGGACGACGCCCTGAAGGCGGCCCTGCAGGAAGCCTTCATCAACATCGCCGCCACCCCCGAGGGCCAGGAGGTTATCGCCATCTACAGCCACAACGGCTACCAGAAGGCCGTCTCCTCCGAATATGACAACGAGCGTGCGGCCCAGGAGCTGATCCAGAGCCTGAGCAACTAATCACCCATCTGCGCCCATCGGCTCCGGGCAGGCGGCGTTGCCCCGCCCGGAGCCCGGCGGGCAACGCCCCGGCAGGGCAGGGGGCCGCCATGGCGGCCTCCCGTCCCATGTACCGGGCCCATGGGCCAGGGACGTGGGAGGAAAAGGGGGCGTTCGCCCCTTTTTCACAGCCTGCCTTCCGGGCATATGCCGCCCCTGGCGGTATTCTATCCAAACCGGCTGGAGGATGCATCAATGATTCGCTTTGACCATGTTTCAAAAGTATACCCCAACGGCACCGTGGGCCTGGACAACGTGAGCCTGGAGGTGGCCCAGGGGGAATTTGTGGCCATCATCGGCCTTTCCGGCGCGGGGAAATCCACCCTGTTGCGCTCCATCAACCGGATGCACGACATCACCGGCGGCACCCTCTCCGTGGACGACCATAACGTTTCCGATCTGAAGGGAAAGGCCCTGCGGCGTTTCCGCCGGAACATCGGCATGATCTTCCAGTCCTTCAACCTGGTGACCCGGACCACGGTGATTAAAAACGTGCTCATGGCCCGGGTGCCGGATATGCCCTTTTGGCGGGTGCTGCTGGGGGCGTTTCGCAAGGAGGATAAGATCCTGGCCCTGGAGTGCCTGGATAAGGTGGGCATTCTGGATAAGGCCTATATCCGGGCGGATCAGCTGTCCGGCGGCCAGCAGCAGCGGGTGGCCCTGGCCCGAACCCTGGCCCAGAACCCCAAGATCATCCTGGCGGATGAGCCTGTGGCCGCATTGGACCCGGTGACCGCCAAGCAGGTGATGGAGGATTTCGTCCGGATCAACCAGGATATGGATATCTCCATCCTGCTGAACATCCACCATGTGGAGCTGGCCCTGACCTATGCCAACCGGATCATCGGCATCCGGAGCGGCAAGATCGTCTTTGACGGGCCGGCCAAGGCGGTGACCCAGGAGGTGCTCAACGCCATCTACGAGGGCCACATCCCTCAAGGCGGGGAGGATGGACAATGAACCTATACGATAAAATCTTCAAGCCCAAAACCATGCGCCTTGCCAACGGCAAGGCCGTGGAGGAGCGGGCCAGCCGCCTGCCGGTGATCCTGCTGGCGCTGGTGGCGGCCTCGGTGCTCTCCGTCAAGGTGACCGGGTTCAACCTATCCACCCTCGTTACCCGGGGCAACCAGTTTTTCGTCATCCTGGGCCAGATGTTCCCGCCCAACGCCGGCTACCTTTCCAGCATCTGGACCCCTTTGTTCGATACCATTAAAATGTCCCTGCTGGGCTCCTTTATCGGCAGCGCCCTGGCGATTCCCTTCGCCATCGTGGCCTCCACCAACATCATCCATAACCGGGCCGTCATCGGCGTGGTGCGGGTGTTTTTGAGCCTGGTTCGCACCCTGCCCACCCTGGTTACCGCCCTGATCGCCACCTATATGTTCGGCCTGGGCACCATGGCGGGTACCTTTGCCATTGCGGTATTCACCTTTGCTTATGTGGGCAAGCAGCTCTATGAGCAGATCGAAACCGTGGATATGGGCGCCTATGAGGCCATGGAAGCCCTGGGCTCCACCAAATCCCGGGCCTTCCTGTCGGCGATTCTGCCCCAGGTGCTGCCCGTATACCTGTCCATTTGCCTGTTCTGCTTTGAAGGGAACGTGCGCTACGCCTCCATTTTGGGGTATGTGGGCGCAGGCGGATTGGGCCTGATCCTGAATGAAAAGATCGGATGGCGGGATTATTCCAGCGTGGGTATGATCCTGATCGTCCTGTTCGTTACCGTGCTGGTGATCGAATCCATCAGCCAGTACATCCGGCGCAAGCTGTCATAGGAGGAACGGCCATGAATAAAGCCATTGCGCAAACATATGCCAAGGCCCCCAAAAGCTGGTATAGCAAGCTGCTGGTGGCCCTGCTGGCCGCGGTTTTGATCGCCTGGTCCTCCTCCACCCTGCAGGGTACCACTGCCGGGGGCGACGGCTGGGAGATCGCCAAGCGGATCGTTTCCGGCATTTTCCATCCGGACAAGACGCTGCTCTTCGACCTGAGCAAATCCGGCGTGGCCTATCTGCTGCTGGAAACCATGTGCATCGCCTTTTTAGGCACCATCGTGGGGGCGGTGTTTTCCATTCCTTTGTCCTTCCTGTCGGCAACCAACCTGGTGCCAAAGCCCATCGCCGTCGTGATCCATGCCTTCATCATGGCCATCCGCACCATTCCCGCCTTTGTTTACGGCCTCATGTTCATCCGGGTCACCGGGCCGGGGGCCTTCGCGGGGCTGATGACCATGTCGGTATGCTCCATCGGCATGGTGTCCAAGATGTTTACCGAGTGCATCGAGGGGCTGGATAAGCGCATATTGGAATCCTTGGACGCGGCGGGCTGCAATACCTTCCAGAAGATCCGCTACGGCATTTTGCCCCAGCTGTTTCCGGATTTCATGTCCACCATCATCTATCGATTCGATATGAATTTGCGGGACGCCACGGTGCTGGGCCTGGTGGGCGCAGGCGGTATCGGCGCGCCGCTGATCTTCGCCATGAGCTCCTACCGCTGGAACGAGGTGGGGGCCATCCTGGCCGGGCTGATCGTGCTCATCTTCATCATCGAGATCATCTCCACCAAGATCCGCGTGAAACTCGCACGGGGGTAAGATGGGCGCTATGGCCAAACAGGATATTACCATTTACTATACCAGCGACCTGCACGGGCATTTTTACCCCACCACCTATGGGGACAAAACCCAGCGGGCCCTGGGCCTATTCCGCTGCGCGCCGGGGTTTGTAAAGACCCCCAACACCCTGGTGATCGACGGGGGGGACACCCTGCAGGGCTCCCCCTTTACCGCCTATTGCGTCAAGGAGCTGCGCTCTGCCCGGCCGGTGGCGGAGATCATGAACCGGTGCGGGTATGACGTGGTGACCCTAGGGAACCATGACTTCAATTATGGGGCCGACTACCTGCGGGAGTACCTAACCCAGGGCAACTTTGCCTGCGTGTGCGAAAACCTAAAGGATGAAACCGGAAAAAGCATATTCCCCCGCCTGGTGAAGGTGATGGAAAACGGCCTAAGGGTGGGGATCGTGGGGATCGTGACGGACCACGTGAACATATGGGAAAAGCCGGAAAACCTGGCAGGCATCCAGGTTACCTCCCCCCTGGAGGCCGCCCGGGAGGCGCTGGCGGCCCTGCGGCAGGAGGCGGACCTGACCATTTGCATCTATCACGGGGGCTTTGAGCGGGACCTTCGCACCGGCCGGCTGCTGTCCAGCAGCGGGGAAAACATCGCCTATCAGCTATGCCAGGAGCTGGATTTCGACATCCTGCTCACCGGCCATCAACACCTGTCCCTGCCGGGGCGGCTGCTCCACGGCACCTTTGCCCTGCAATGCGCGGACAACGGCCGGGAATATCACCGGCTGGAGGTCTCCGTTCAGGACGGGAAGCCGGTTATCCGCTCCCAGGCCGTGGCCGCCCAGGCCCCGCCGGACCCGGAACTCATGCAGGCGTTCAGCGGCCTGGAGGCCCAGGTGCAGCATTGGCTGGACCAGAGCGTGGGCAGCTTGCCCTATCCCCTGCATACCGCCTCCCATTTGCAGATGGCAGCCTGCGGCAGCGACATCGCCAAGCTGTTTTCCGACGTGCAGCTGCGGGCCTCCGGCGCCCAGCTCTCCGCGGTAAGCCTGGCCAACGAGGTGATGGGCTTTGGGGAATCCGTGACCCGGCGCAACATCCTGGCCAGCTATCCCTACTCCAATACCCTGATGGTGCTGGAGATCACCGGGGCCACCCTGCGGGCGGCCATGGAGCGCTCCGCAGCCTATTTCGACCTGGATGAACGGGGCTGCCTAACCATTTCCGAGACCTTTTTGCTGCCCAAGGTGGAGCATTACAACTATGACTACTACGCCGGGGTGGAATACCGCATGGACGTGACCAAGCCGGTGGGGGAACGGGTGGTGCTGCTGCAATACCAGGGCAAGCCGGTGCAGCCCACGGACGTATTTTCCATCTGCATGAGCAATTACCGGGCCAGCGGCGCCGGGGGCTACGAGATGTATACCGGCTGCCGGGTGCTCCGGGAGATCCAGCGGGATATGTCCGACCTGATTATGGAATATTTTGAGCGGGGGCTGCAAAAAACCTTGTTCCAGCGCATACCGTTTCAATATGAAGTGCGAGGAGGCCCCCTGCCATGCTGGAATTAGAAGCCCAAACCCTGTATGCGGTGCTGATCCGCCTGGCCATGGCCACCCTCATGGGGGGCGCCATCGGCCTGGAACGGGAAAAGGCCCGGCGCAGCGCCGGCCTGCGCACCCATATGCTCATCTGCCTGGGCGCGGCGCTGATCATGTGCACCGGGGAATACATTTTTGAACGCTACGGCGGGGAAAACAACATCGATCCCGCCCGTATGGGGGCCCAGGTGGTAAGCGGCATCGGCATCCTGTGCGCGGGCACCATCATCAAGGAAGGCCCTACGGTGCGAGGCCTGACCACGGCCACGGGGCTTTGGTGCGCCTCCTGCATCGGCATCGCCGTGGGCAGCGGCAATATCCTGCCGGCGGCTGGGGCCACGGTGATCGTGCTGGTGATCCTGTGGCTGTTTCGCCACATTGAGGAGCGCCGCCTGCAAAAATCCAATTGCATCGAGTTCTCCATCACCGCCCGCCATACCCAAGGCGTCCTGGCCCAGATCGTGGAGCTGTTTATGGCCCATAGCTGTACCCTGCATTCCCTTTCCTACGAACGGACGATGAAGGACCAGCTCGATATCACCTTTACCGCGTGCCTGCCCCGGACCTGTAAGCCCGGGGAATTGGCCGCCCAGCTGAGCGCCATGCAGGAGATCCTGGCGGTGCGGGAACAGACATAGGGCGAACGGGGAAAGCAACACAAAAAAGTAGCAATTGCTACTTTTTTTCGTTGCAGCCAGGAATTCCGGGGAAAAGGACCGTTTGCTTGCAAAATCCCCGTGGATGGGTTATTTTATGAAAAAACCGATTCTATTTTTTTCCTGACGAATCTAGAAAGATAAGGAGGCTTCCATGAGAACGAGCCTGGAGGAAACGCTGCAAACGGTGGGAATCTTGGTGATAGACGGCTCCATGTCCACCTCCCTGGAGGCCCTGGGCTGCAACCTGAACGACAGCCTGTGGACGGCAAAGGCCCTGGCGGAATGCCCAGGGCTGGTGGAGCAGGTGCACCGGGATTTTTTCCGGGCGGGGGCGGATTGCGGCATCACCTGCAGCTACCAGGCCACCATCCCGGGGCTTATGGCCAAGGGCTATCCCCTTGATCAGGCGGAAGCCCTGATCAGCCGATCCGTGGCCCTGTTCCTCCGGGCCCGGGAGGCCTGGTGGGAAGCGGAAGGCAAGGCCGCCGGCCGGGCCTACCCCCTCTGCCTGGGGGCGGTGGGGCCCTATGGGGCCTATCTGGCGGACGGGTCGGAATACCGGGGGCATTACGGGGTGTCGGACCAGGTATTGCGGGACTTCCACAGGCGGCGGATGGAGCTGCTCTGGGCGGCGGGGGCGGACCTGCTGTTGATCGAAACCCAGCCCTCCCTGCGGGAAGCCCAAATCGAGGCGGAGATCGCAGAGGAATTGGGCGCGGCCTATTGGATCAGCTTCGCCTGCCGGGACGAAGGGCATATCCACGAGGGGGATTCCATTGAGGCCTGTGCCAGGGCCTTTGCCTCCGGCTACCCGGGCCTGCAGATGCTCGGCGTGAACTGTACCCCGCCCGCCTATATGGAGGCGCTGATCCACAGGCTGTGCCAGAACACCAGCTTGCCGGTGGCGGTCTATCCCAACAGCGGGGAGGAATACGACCCGCGCACCAAGGCCTGGCATGGGCAACAGGCCGGCCCCAGCTTTGGCGAATACGCGGAAGGCTGGATGCGGGCCGGCGCCAAAGCCGTGGGCGGGTGCTGCCGCACGGTGGCCCGCCACATTGGGGAGGTGGCGGCGGCCCGTCGGCGGGTATTGGGCTTGGACGAGGGATGAATCGGGCAACCCTTTGGGAAAGCGGCATACCGCCGCTTTTTTGTTTGCCGGGGCGGCGGGGGGGGGCGGCGGCTTTGGCGGCCCGGGTGTAAACACCCGGGCCGGCCAAAGGGGGCGCCGGCCGGCCCAAGGCCGGCCGGCGCCCAGGCGCGCGCAGCGCGCCCGCCGCCCCCCCGGATGGGAGGCAGGGGGAAGGGGCGGCTATCCGGCGCTGCCCTGGGGAAAATATGCTGAAAAATGGCCCGAAGGGTGCTATACTGATACAATAGCAAACCGATAGGGAGGCAAATTGCGATGACGGAAGTGGTAGCGGCGCTCCTATGGGAAGGGGACCGGTTTTTGATCTGCCAGCGGCCGGCCCATAAGACCCGGGGCCTGCTATGGGAATTTGTAGGGGGCAAGGTGGAGCCCGGGGAGACCAAGGAACAGGCCCTGCGGCGGGAATGCCGGGAGGAACTGGGGATTGAGATCGAGGTGGAGGACGTATTTATGGAGGTGCTTCACACCTATCCGGATATGCAGGTGCACCTGACCCTGTTCAACAGCCGGATCCAAAGGGGCGCGCCCCAGCTGCTGGAGCACCATGCCCTCCGGTGGATCCTGCCGGCGGAGATCCCCCAGTATGATTTTTGCCCGGCGGACCAGGCGATCCTGGCCGAGCTCCGCAGGGAGCGGGGTTAAGGGACGGGGGAAAGGAGCCGTTGCCATGGGATGCATCACCACCTATTCCGGCGAAGCCTTTGACCCGGCCCAGCCGGATAGCCAAAAGATCCATATCGCGGATATCGCCCATGCCCTGTCCCTCTTGTGCCGGGCCAACGGGCATTTCAAGCGGTTTTATTCCGTGGGGCAGCATTGCGTCAACTGCGCTTTGGAGGCCCAAGCCCGGGGCTACCGGCCCCAGGTGCAGCTGGCCTGCCTGCTCCACGATGCCAGCGAAGCCTATCTGGCGGACATCACCCGGCCGGTCAAGGAGCATCTGGCAATATACCTGGAGCTGGAGGCGCGGCTGCAAGGCGCCATTTATGAAAAGTACCTGACCGGGGCCCTGTCCCAGGCGGAATGGGAATGGGTCCAGGACATCGATAACCAAATGCTGCTTTATGAGTTTCAGGCATTGATGCCCAAGCGGGTATTCTCCCAGGAAGCCCAAATCCACGGGAATCCGCAAATGGAGCAGCTGCCCTTTGAAACGGTACAAAACCAGTATTTGGCCCTATGGCGGCAGCTATCCGGCCAGGGGGCAAAGGAGGCGGAAGCATGATTTATTATTTTTCCGGCACAGGCAATTCCAAATGGGCGGCCCTGCGCTTAGCGGCGCTGCTGGGAGACGCCGCGGTGAATTTGATGGACCCAGGATGGGAATCCCCATCGGCGGGGGAGGCGGTGGGCCTGGTATTTCCCATCTACGCCTGGGGGCCGCCCAAGCCCGTGGCGGAATTTGCCAAGGGGCTGCAAGGGGAGGCGGCTTTCCGGTATGGGGTATGCACCTGCGGGGAAAACGCGGGCAACGCCATGGAGCTGCTGCACAAGGACTTTCCCATGGATAGCGCCTATTCCCTGGCGATGCCCAACAATTACGTGCTGGGAAGCCAGCTGGAATCCGATGCAATCGTACGGGAAAAGCTCCGCCGGGCGAAAGAACGCCTCCCTGAGATCGCCGGGGAGATCCGGGCCCGCAAGCCCTGCTGGCAGGTGGAAAAGGGCCCCCAGCCTAGGCTGCGGACCAAGCTCATCCATCCCTTTTTCGACCGGTTCGCCACCAGCACCCAGCCCTTTTTCGCCACCGGCGCCTGCATCGGCTGCGGCCTCGCGGTCGGCGTCTGGCTTCTCTGGCTCAACTACACCGCCTACGGAACGGTGATGCCGCTCTATGTGGCCGGTTCCGAGGGGACCTTCCGGGTGGTGAATCCCGGCTGGAGCTATCGGATGAGCTACCTCTTCGAATGTCTCCTCGGCTGTCGTGGATTGTTCAGTTATCAGCCGTTTCTTCTTTTCGCGTTGCCGGGGGCGTATTTCCTGTGGCGGGGAGGGCGGTTTTCGCACGTGGACAAGGTGTTTCTGGTCGCGGCGGCGGCGGTCATGCTCTTCTACCTCTTTTTTACCGTCGAATTCGGCGGCTGGGCGTATGGATTCCGCTATCTTATGCCGGTGATTCCGATCCTGTGGCTCATCGCCGGGCGCTGGCTGCTGGAAGCGCGGTTCCGACTTCTGAAGTGTGCGATTGCCGTGCCGCTGGTCGCCGCGGGGATCGTGGCGGCGCTGGCGGGAGCCTACTCCCCCTTCTGCGTCGCCTACGAAGGGGTCAATTCGCCGCCGGGGCACTTCACCCGCAACGTCCGCAGCACCTTCCTGGGGAACGTGTTCGCGTGGAGTTTCGCCACCGACGAGGATTCGGCGCTGAGCCGGGCGCTGCTGCGGCACTACGGCCCGGCCGATTCGATGAACTTTCTGCACAACACCTATTTCAACCTCAAACGGCCCGATCTTCTGCGCAAGGTGGCGGAACGGACCGAGCAGCTGCTACGCGAAGAGCGTGCGGATCAGCACCATGTAGAGCGCGGTTCCGCCGAAGATCGAAAGCAGTGAGTTGCGCCAGCGCAGATGGAGCAGCACTGTCGCTGCGGCGGCGATCAGCTCCGGCGCTCCGAAAGGGGCGCCGAGGAACTCCACGTTTCTGACGCAGTAGACCACCAGCATGGCGATGGCCGCCGGAGCGATGACGTTGCCCAGATAGAGCACAAGTTCCGGCGGTCGCGCATTCTTCCGACCGAAAAGCAGGAAGGGGAAGGCGCGGATCAGAAAGGTCACCACCGCCATCACCACGATCGCCTGGAAGGTGTAGGCGGAATTCATGGCTGCACCTCCCGCGGTTCGAGTCGGCGCCGCAGAACCAGCAGGATGCCGATGATGGCGAGGATGGCGGGTACGAGCATCCGCTCCGGACCAAAGCAGACGAGGGCGGCGACGGTTGCCGCTGCGCCGATCAGGGCGGGAATGCGGTTTTTCCGTTCCAGACACTGTTCGGTGAGGATCACCAGAAAGAGCGCGGTCATGGTGAAGTCGATCCCGCGGGTGTTGCAGGTGAGCAGGGTTCCGGCGATGGCGCCGGCGACGCTGCCGAAGATCCAGTAGAGGTGGTCGAAGAAACAGACTCCGAGCATGAAGTCGCGCTGTGCGGTGCCGTGGTGCTCCCGGTCGCGGACCAGCAGGGCGTAGGTTTCGTCGGTCAGGCCGAAGATGAGGTAGAACTTCCGCCAGCCGTAACGGCGGAACTTTTCGATGAGGGAGATGCCGTAGACGCAGTAACGGATGTTGACCAGCAGCGAGAGCAGGGTGACCTCGATGAGCGGTGGCGCGCTGCGGAGGATGTCTACGGCGGCGAACTGGAGACTGCCGGAGAAGATGGTGACGCTCATGAGGAGCGCCCATGCCGGGCCGAAGCCGGACTGACCGAGCAGGATGCCGAAGGCGGCCCCCATCGTGGAGTAGCCCATCAGCACCGGGAGCGAGGTGATGAAGGCGGACTTTGCGGTTTTGCGATCCATGCCGGGCAGGTCCGGTTGATTGAACGATTTTCCAGATGTAAAATATAATATACACCGAATTTGCGGAATCCTCAACCCGGATTGCGGCGTACGGGGGAAAATCGTGCGATTTTCCCCCATGCGGCTTGACAAGCGCGAAATAAGGATTACGTTAATGATTGCGGATTCGGGGGCGCCCGGCTGTCAGACCGGTTCGGACACATCGTTCGGGAGAAGGCTGGAGGCGGGTTCGGCGGTTCCGGAACCGTCCGCGGGTTCCGATGGCGGAGGGGAGTGTCCCGGAATATCGGAGTACAGAAACTAAGGAAAGGTACAGGAAATGTTAAAAAAAGTCGCGATGCTGCTCTGCGTGTTCGGTGCGGCAGCCGTCCTGACGGGATGTTCCTCGCTTCAGACGGCTTCCGTCGCTGATTTCAACAAGCAGGATGTGGTCTCCTCCGGAACTGCGGTGGAACACATCGCCGTTGCAACGCACGGTCTCTATCTGCTCTGGATTCCGCTGATCACCGGTTCCACCGACAACTTCGGCGTTCCGACGCTGGTCACCGACACGGTTTCGCCGCAGGCGCTGACCGCGGCGGTCACCAAGCAGGCCAAGTCGGCGGGCGCCCGCACCACGGCTGATCTGGTTACCGATGTCACCTCCGCCGGCTTCATCTTCTACTATCGCTCCGGAACCGCTTCCGGCACCGCGGTGAAGTAAGCGCAGGGAAAACGGAAACTCAACAGTCATAACGTAAGGAAACAGACAATGTATAAATTGATGACTCTTGTTGCGACGGTTTTGACGGCCGCGGTCCTCTGCGGCTGCGCGTCGGTCAGCGTTGTCGAAGGTCCGGATCTCAACGGTCAGAAACTGGCCCGTTCCGGCAAATCGGTTGCCCACCTGCAGGCGGAAAACTGGGGTATCTATCTTTTCATGATTCCGCTGATCACCGGTTCCACCGACAATCCGGGCAGCATGGTGTTCCTGCAGGACACGGTCACGGTCAAGAATGCGATTCAGATGCTGACCGCCAAGAGCAACGAGCTCAAGGCAACCGGCACCTACAATATCGTCACCAAGAACAGCACCAATCCGTGGTTCTTCGGCGTCAAGGAGATCCGCGTTTCCGCCAACGCCGTCAAGTAACGGCGGACGCGAACGATTGCAGACACACCGGAAAGCTCGCTTTCTGGTGTGTTTTTCGTATGAAGCGCCGGGGAACGGCGAAAGGAGGAGAGGAGTTTGCATCATGCTCGAGAGCAACTACTGGCGTGGAAACTTCTGTATTGAGGTGAGTCCGGCGCCCGGCACGCTGGTGATTTTCGGCGCGTCGGGAGATCTGGCGAAACGGAAACTGTATCCGGCGCTCTTCCATCTGTTCCGGCGCGGTCTGATGCATGAGGAGTCGCGGATTGTGGGGTGTGCGCGCACGGCCTATTCGGATGATGCGTTCCGGGAACACATCCGGCCCGAACTTGCCGGCGGCAGCGAAAGTCAGGTGAACGACTTTCTGAAGCGGGTCTACTACCATGCCGGGGATTACTTTGCGCCGGAGTTCTACGGTTCGCTGGGCCGCCGTCTGGACGATCTCGAACGCGGCTGTGAACTGCCCGCGAACCGGACGATCTATCTGGCGATGCCGGCGAAGCTCTACCCGCCGATTCTGGAAAATCTTTCGAATGCCGGGCTGCTGACGGAACCGGAGGATGGGAGTTCGTGGCGCCACGTGGTGCTGGAGAAGCCGTTCGGGCGGGACTTCGACTCTGCCGAAGCGCTCGACCTGCAGCTGCACCGCTACCTCAAGGAGGATCAGATCTACCGGATCGACCACTACCTCGGCAAGGACACCGTACAGAACATTTTGATGCTGCGCTTCGCCAATCTGATCTTCGAACCGGTCTGGAACGCCCACTACATCGACCATGTGCAGCTCACGGTCGCCGAGACGCTCGGCGTCGAACACCGGGCCGGCTACTATGAACAGGCCGGACTGCTGCGCGACATGTTCCAGAACCACATGCTCGAGATGCTGGCGATGGCCGCGATGGAGATGCCCGCCTCGTTTTCGCCGGACGCGGTGCGCGACGAGAAGGTGAAGCTGATCCGGTCGATCCGCCCCTTCGATCTGGCTCATCTCGGGGAGTCGGTGGTGCGCGGGCAATATGCCGGCTACCGTTCCGAGCCCGGGGTGGCGCCGGATTCCACGATCGAAACATTCGTCGCCGCCCGTTTCATGATCGACAACTGGCGCTGGAAGGGGGTACCATTCTATCTGCGCTCCGGCAAAAAACTTGCGGCGAGAAAAAGTGAAATCGCGATCGTCTTCAAACATGTGCCGCATTCGATCTTCACGCCGATCCGCGCGGCGGATATGCAGCCGGACACGCTGGTTCTCAAGGTGCAGCCCGACGAAGGGATGGAGCTGACGATCCAGGCCAAGCAGCCGGGGCCGAAGCTCTGCATGGGCGGACTGAGTCTGAACTTCCGCTACTCCGAGCTCCCCGGCGGGGAGAGTTTCGAAGCCTACGAGCGGCTGTTGCTCGACGCGATGCTCGGCGACCAGACGCTCTTCATCCGCAGCGACGTGATCGCCGAAAGCTGGAAGCTCTTCACGCCGGTGCTGGAGAACTGGGGCGAACAGTGTCCGCTCGCTGTGTACGCTCCGGGCACGGACGGGCCGGAGGAGTCCTTCCGGCTGCTCTTCCGCGACGACCGCGAATGGCGGCCGCTGACGCCGGAACTGTGAGGAGCCGGGCGGAATGGGACTCTTCAAGCTGCACGCTCCCTACGCGCCCGCCGGCGACCAGCCGGAGGCGATTGCGAAACTGCTGGCGAACTTCCGCGAAGGGCGCCGTTACCAGACGTTGCTGGGGGTGACCGGTTCCGGCAAGACCTTCACGCTGGCGAACGCGATCGCCGAACTGGACCGGCCGGTGCTGGTGCTGTCGCACAACAAGACGCTGGCGGCGCAGCTTTACAGCGAGTTCAAGGGGTTTTTCCCGGAGAACGCGGTGGAGTACTTCATCAGCTACTACGACTACTACCTGCCGGAGTCCTACATTCCGCAGACCGATACCTACATCGCCAAGGACGCTTCGATCAACGAGAACATCGAAAAGCTCCGCCTCTCGGCGACGGCGAGCCTGGTGGAGCGGCGCGACGTGATCGTGGTCGCGAGCGTCTCCTGCATCTACGGCCTGGGTTCGCCCGACGACTATGCCGACCTCTGCGTCCATGTCGCGGTCGGCGACACCAACGGGCGGGACGAGATTCTCCGCCGTCTGGTCGACATCCAGTACAGCCGCAACGACACCGCGCCGGAGAAGGGGGAGTTCCGGGTGCGGGGCGATGTGGTGGATATCTTCGAACCGCAGCGGGACGACTTCATCCGCGTGGCCTTTTTCGGCGACGAGGTCGAGTCGATCGAGCGGCGCGACGTCACCTCCGGCAAGGTGAAGACCCGTCCGGAGGCGGTGACGCTCTTCCCCTGCCGCCACTTCGTGCTGCCGCCGGAGCGGATCGAGCACGCCGCGCACAACATTCTCGCCGAAATGCGCGACCGGGTCGCCTGGTTCGAGAAGAACAATCTGCTGGTCGAGGCACAGCGGCTCTACCAGCGGGTCACCTACGACATCGAGATGATGCGGGAGATCGGTTATTGCAGCGGGATCGAGAACTATTCGATGCATCTGTCGAACCGCCGCCCGGGGACGCGCCCCTACTGCCTCTTCGACTTCTTCCCGCCGGACTTCCTGACCGTCATCGATGAATCGCACGTGACGCTGCCGCAGCTGCAGGCGATGTACAAGGCGGACCGCAGCCGCAAGCAGGTGCTGATCGATCACGGCTTCCGGTTGCCGTCGGCGCTGGAGAACCGGCCGCTGCAGTTTCAGGAGTTCGAGGAGCTGGCGGGGGACACGGTGTTCGTCTCGGCCACGCCGGGGAGCTACGAACTGGAGCGCTCCGGGCCGCCGGTGGAGCTGATCGTGCGTCCGACCGGATTGCTCGATCCGCGGATCGAGGTGCGGCCGCTGGAGGGGCAGGTGGATGATGTGATTGCCGAAATCCGCAAGGCGGCCGCCGCCGGGGAGCGGACGCTGGTGACGACGCTGACCAAGAAGAGCTCCGAGCGGCTTGCCGATTATCTGGCTGAGCTGGGGATCCGCACCAGCTATCTGCACTCCGAACTGGATGCGCTCGAACGGGTGCGGGTTCTCAACAAGTTGCGGGACGGGGAGTTCGACTGCGTCATCGGCATCAACCTTCTGCGGGAAGGAATCGACCTGCCGGAGGTGGCGCTCGTCGCCATTCTCGATGCGGACAAGGAGGGATTCCTCCGCTCGGAGCGTTCTCTGGTGCAGACGGCGGGTCGCGCCGCGCGGAACAAGGACGGACGGGTGATTCTCTACGCCGACAGCATCACGCCGGGGATGCAGGCGCTGATCGACCAGACCGAATCGCGCCGCCGCCGCCAGATCGCCTACAACGAAGCGCACGGGATCACGCCGCAGACCATCCGCAAGGAGCGTCATTTCACCATCGGCGAGATCGTCTCTCCGGAGGCGTCGAAGGGAAAGAGGAAGATGCCGTCGCTGGCCGGTTCGATGATCACCGATTCGACCGATCTGGGCGGGCTGGGGCTTTCGCCCGCCGATCAGCAGGCGCTGATTGCGGAGCTGACCGGCGAGATGCTCCGTGCGGCGGAAGCGCTCGAATTCGAGCGGGCGGCCGATCTCCGCGACCAGATCCGGAGCCTCTCCTCCGGCAAGTGACCGATACAAAAAAAGGGAGAGGTTGTTGCACCTCTCCCCGTTCGGAACAAAGCTCGAATTAGTGCCAGCTGGCGATGTCGTCGTCGGTCGGCTCCGGGTTGCCCACATTGTACAGAATGTTTCTGGCATCGTTATTTGCACCGTTGGGACCGCGGGAATAGACCACTGCTCTGGCAGCGAGGCTTTGGCTGGTATCTGCCGGATTGGGGATCTCATCGTTAAGAGCCGTGTTGATGATGATGATGTATCGTTTTCCCCAGGGGTCACGCCAGAGGTAGGGGAGGTTGTCCGCGTGATTGTATGCGAGATTTGGATTGAATTTCGGATTGGGGTCCAGAAATTTAATTTTACGTTTGTTGATGTTTAGAGCAGATGTAAGCATCTGAGGAACCGTTAATTCCGCGATGAAGCTGTCGTAAGCCTGATTTTCCGCGGCAGTATCACTGGCGTCACTGGCGTCACTGGCGTCACTGGCGTCACTGGCGTCACTGCCGCCGAGACGGATGCAATCGGTTATGGCGGTAGAGGCGGCATTGCCGCCAAAGGAGTTTCCGTTGACCATCTTGTTGTAAGTGCTCTCCACGCCTTTGAGGGCGAGCAGGATCGTGGCCATGTCCGACTTCGCCTGGGTGATTCTGCCCTGCATCTGGGCTTTGATGACTGCCGGGATGACCAGCCCGGCCAGAATGGCGATGATGCCGATCACCACGAGGAGTTCGACGAGGGTGAAGGTCTGTTTCTGTTTCATTTTTCTATTCCGTTGCTTCGTATTGACTGTATCTCGTTCGGGGAATCTGTTTCCTCTCATGTTATAGTAAATGCGGATTGGTGATTTTTCAATGGCGGAACTGTTTTTTTTGCAAAAAATAGTTCAAAATCCATTCCCCGGCTTGAAAAAAACGATGCAGCGGTTAGGTTATGATTATAGGATCATCCCTGAAAAATTATGGCTTTTTCGAGAAAGGGCTTCTTTTATGAGACAGCAGCGTTTTACCCTCGTCGAACTCCTCGTGGTGATCGGCATCATCGCCGTCCTCGCCGGACTCCTGATGCCGGCACTGAACAAGGCGCGGATCTCCGCCCGCACCGCCGAGTGCCTCAGCAATCAGCGGCAGGTGAGTCAGTTCATCAAACAGTCGATGAACGACAATGATCAGCATTTCATGTCCTGTAACGCTGCGATAAATATCAGCCCTTCGTCACCAACGAATATGCAGTGGGGGGCTTACCTGAAATACAGAAACTACATTCAGGATGTGGCAGTGATGCGTTGCCCGTCTTTTGAATATACTGAGAATGATGGTATCGCAGATCAGCTTTTGCAGATTTACGGGGCTGCATTTACTTCCTCTGCGGATGGATTCGATTTCCGGGGAACCAAACACCTGCTGGATGGTTCCACGCAGATTGCTCCCAACGCTTTGGCGCTCGGCGGCTGCTGCGGCACCGGGGGCACGGGCGGTGCGGATCTTCTCGCCAGCCCGCTGATGCAATTCGCTGAAGCTTCCACCACAACAACGATCGGCAATCCGGTGAAAATTCATGGTGATTTCGTCAACCTCTTTTTCCTCGACGGTCACTGCGAATCGCTGAATAAAGAGGGAACGGAGGGAAGATACTATCCCACTGACAGCGATGCTGCCAAGATTGCCGCGCAAGCGTGGCTTGACCCGGATACGAAATGACAGAACTTGTTTTGAGGAGGATACCATCATGGCAGGTGTGAAACTTTACAACAAAACCGGCGACGAAAAGGCGGTTCGGACGCAGGAGGCGATTGAGAAGAAGTTCGGCTTCATCCCGGAGGTGTTTCAGGCGATGGGGCGGAACGGCGACTTCCTCCAGGCGGCGATGCACATGGCCGATGTCGCCGGGCAGGGACTCGACGCGAAGACCCGGGAACTCATCATCATCGCAGTCAGCGCGGTCAACGGCTGTGCCTACTGTCTGGACGCCCACCGCTCCGCGGCGCTCGCCGCCGGCGTCACCGACGAGGAGATCACCGCCGCGATCGAGGTCGCCGCGTCGATCAGCCTTTACAACAACTTCAACAAGGCGATCAGCCTCAATTCCGACCTCAAGACCCGCTGAGCGCGGCGAAAGGGAATCAATACGGGCGTTTCCGGGGATTCCCGGGAGCGCCCGCCGCGTTTTGATGTGACCTCCCTGAACTTCTTTCCGGACAGCGCTGAATTTTCTGAGACCCGTGAAGTGACGTTTTTATGGTTCGGGAAGAAAAAAGTTCTTTTTTTCTCCCGAACCGGCAACCGCCTTCTGATGCACCTGCGTCGCTGTGCGGTGCTGTCAGCCGAGATGCTGACCGCAGTCCACCCGGAGAATCTCGCCGGTGATCGAATCGTTGCGGCAGAGGAAGAGGACCGCTTCGGCGAGGTCGGCAAGTTCCACCTTGCGCCGGAGCGGCAGGGTGGGGAGCGTCTTCTCCATCTTCGAGTGTTCCAGACCGACCGGCGACAGGACCGGACCGGGGGCGACGGCGTTGAAGCGAAACTTCCGGGGGCCGAGTTCGCGGGCGAGCTCCAGCGTCGCCTCCGCCAGCGCCCGGCGGGAGAGCGAATAACAGCCGCCGCGCGGCGAAATTCCGGAAATCTCCTGATCGAGCAGATTGACCACCACCCCTTCGGGCAGATCGTGCTGTGCGGCAAACGCCTTCATGAGCGCGAGCGGACTCCAGAAGTTCACCTCGAAGTGTTCGCGGTCGAGCGCTTCCGGCGCGTCGGCAAGCGAAGCGAGGCGGTACATCGAGGCGTTGTTGATGAGGATATCCACCCGCCCCGCTTCGGAGAAGAGGCGGAGCGCTTCGCCCGGGCGCGCGAGGTCTGCCTGCAGTACCCGGTGGCGCGCCGTACCGCCGGGGAGCGTGTTTACCAGCGCTTCGGCTTCAACGCGGGAGTTCCGGCAGTGCAGGAGGAGCCGCGCGCCCGCCGCGGCGAAGGCGCGGGCAAGTTCCGCCCCCACCCGCCGGGCACCGCCGGTAATCAGTACAAATTTCTCTTCAATTCGCATATTTTCCCCCGATCTCTTTTGAAAAACAGCATTCAGCATATTATATTCCCTTGTGACCCTGAAAGCAAACAGCAAAAGGAAGGTTTGTCATGAAAACGCTCCGTTTCCGTTTTACCCTGGTGGAGGTTCTCGCCGTGGTGGCGCTGATCAGCCTGCTCGCCGCCATCGGCTTCGGCGCCTACAGCTACGCGATGAACGCCTCGCGCGAATCCAACACCAAAGCGCTGCTCAAGCGCATCGAAGCGGGGCTGGAGAGCTGCCGCACCAAGTACGGATACTATCCGGTAAGCACTTCATTTACAGAAATTTCGATTACTTTGAAAAAGGATACTTCGCTTGTTTCGGCAATTCAGTTCGGTACCGATGTGATGTCGTCGGATTATGAGAAGGAGTTTCTTCGGGTTGTCGATGAGGAGTCTTTGAAGAAGAACATGATAAAAACGCTGAATGCATCATCGGGTACTGATACTGATACTGAAAAAAGTTTTGAGCTGGAGGACGGCTGGGGCGGAAAGATTTATTATCGGTATCCCGGCCAGATCAACAAGGGGGGATTCGATTTGATCGCTCCCGGTGCGGACGGCAGATTCGGGAGCGGCAATGCACCCACACCGCCGACAGCTCGCACCTCCTATTATTCCACGGACAACGAAAAGGTCTGCGACGATATCACGAACTTCTGACGGTTCTGAAAGAGAACGCCCGGCACGGAAAAGCCGGGCGTTTTTTCATTCAAAGAGGTAGTACTGCGTGTCCTCGAACTCGCTCTGCTTCATCTCGACATTGCGTGAGGAGAAGGGGATCAGCAGAATGGTCCAGTTGATGAACTCCGACATGTTGCTCACCCCGTCGACCGTGCGCACCGGTTTCCGGCTGGGGGTATCGAGCACCGTCAGGCTGAATTTCCCGTATCCGCGGCGGGTTACCCGTTTGAAAATGGCAATTTCCGGAATGGCGAAGCTGAGGTCGGTGTTCGGCAGCGGAATCGGCAGCTCCGGCGTACCGATCAGCACCTGGCTCGACGAGGTCGCCAGCGTGCCGGAAATCAGCCGCATCGTGTAGGCGGCCTCTTTCTCCTCCTTGACGACGACGGCGCCAGCCTTGGCAAGGTAAAGTTCGAAACAGCCCTGCACATAATTCTTATCCACCTGCGGCGCGAGGTTGGAGTAGTCGGCGAACACCTTGGCATCCCGGTACATGCTGAAATCGATCTGGTACATGCACCGCTCGACGGCGGAGGAGATCAGCAGCTGCTCAACGATATTGCGGCTGGTGTTGGTGATGGTGGGGGTCGAACAACCGGTGTGCAACAGAAGACAGCCCGCCGCCGCCACCAGCAGAAGAACAAGGGGAAATCTTCTGCCTGTGACGCCATTGTTCCGGCGAAAGGTCAATCTTCCTTCTCCTGGTTTTTCAGCCGTTCAACATCCTGCCGGGCGAATTCGATCACCTGATCGAAGCGGGCCGCGTTGCTGGAATCCGCCTCCACCAGCGTCTGATGCGCTTCAGTGACGGTTTCCGCGGTGGTCAGCATGTCGTTGCGGGAGGCGTTTCCGTTCGCGGCGGACCATTGCGGCGCGTCGGGATCGGTCCCTTCGGTAAAAGTGAAGAGCTTGCTTACGCCGAGGTCGCGGAGCAGCTTTTTCAAGGTATCGTTCGCGTTGAGCAGCTCCACCGCCGCGTTGCAGCGGCGGGATTTGAGGCCGATCATGGAGAGCACACCCATGAAGGTGCTGTCCATCGCGACACAGTCGCCAAGATCGATCCGGAAACAGCGGAATTCATTGGACGATTTCGCCAGTTCGCGCAGCGGAACCGCATATTCGAAATTGGCGCGGCCTGCGACCTTGACCGAATAAACCCCATCATGATGGGAGATGAGCAGATCGGATTCTTTCATCGGGCGAGCTCCTTTCCGGTTCCTGAATTACTTGCTCTGAAGGACCGCTTTGATCCGGCGCACGCCGCGGCTGGAACTCTCCTCCTTGAGGATTTTGAAGTGTCCCAGTTCGCCGGTATGCGACGCGTGCGGTCCGCCGCAGATCTCTTTGCTGACGTCGCCCATCGTGTAGACCTTGACCCGGGCGTCGTACTTGTTCTCGAACAGCCCCATTGCACCGCTGTTTTTCGCCTCTTCGATGGTCATCTCTTCGCAGACGACCGGCAGATCGCGGTCGATCGCCTCGTTGACCAGCTTCTCCACCTCGGCGAGCTGTTCCGGAGTCATCTTCTGCTCGTGAGAGAAGTCGAAGCGGAGCCGTTCGGCGGTGATGTTGGAGCCGCGCTGTTCGACATGGGTGCCGAGCACCTTGCGCAGTGCCGCCTGCAGCAGGTGGGTCGCGGTGTGGAGTCGGGCGGTTTCAACCGAGCTGTCGGCGAGTCCGCCTTTGAACTTCTGTTCGGCGCCGGCTCTCGAAAGCTCCTGATGTCTGGCGAAGGCGGCGTCGTAACCGGCGCGGTCGACCTCGAATCCCTTCTCCTTCGCCATTTCGATGGTGAGCTCGATCGGGAAGCCGTAGGTCTCGTAGAGGTTGAAGGCGTTCTTGCCGGAGATCACCTTTTTATTGATGTGCGGCGGCACGCGGTCGATCAGCTTCTGGAATTCGTGCGTTCCCTTTTCCAGCGTGACGGCGAACTGTTTCTCCTCGCGGTTGAGCTCTTCGCAGATGACCGCCTTCTGGCGGCGCAGTTCCGGATAGACGTCGCCGAACTCTTCGATGATCGCTTCGGCGATTTTCGCGGTGAAGTTGTCGGTAATGCCGAGCTTGCGACCTTCGCGGATGGCGCGGCGGATCAGGCGGCGCAACACATAGGGCTGGTCCACCTTGCCCGGGGTGATGCCGTCGGCGAGGATGAAGGTCGCGGCGCGGAGGTGGTCCGCGATGATCCGCTCCGAAGGACTGCGGGGGCCGGAGACCGGCTGAGTTCCGCGGATCTCATCGAGTTTCGCGAAGATCGGCGCAAAGATTTCGGTCTCGTAGCAGCTGGTTTTTCCCTGCAGAATGGCGGTGACCCGTTCGAGTCCCATGCCGGTATCGACGTTGCGCTGGGCGAGCGGTTCATACTTGCCTTCGGCAGTCTTGTTGTACTCCATGAAGACGTCGTTCCAGATCTCAACCCAGCGCTTGTCGGCCGGATCGAACTTTTCCGGCGGCGGCAGTTCGCCGGTCCAGTAGAACATTTCGGTATCCGGACCGCAGGGACCGGTAATGCCGGCGGGACCCCACCAGTTGTCTTTTTTGCCGAGTTTGGCGATCCGTTCGGCCGGGATGCCGAGGGAGTTCCAGAGTTTCCAGGCGGTTTCGTCGAAGGGGGCGTCCTCGTCACCGGCGAAGACACTCACCGCGAGCCGTTCGACCGGGATGTTGAGGTTCTCCTTGCCGGTCAGGAATTCGAAACTGAAATGGATCGCCTCCTCCTTGAAGTAGTCGCCGAGCGACCAGTTGCCGAGCATTTCGAAGAAGGTGAGGTGGACGGCGTCGCCGACCTCGTCGATGTCGCCGGTGCGGATGCACTTCTGAAAGTCGGTGAGCCGTTTCCCGGCGGGATGTTTCGCCCCCTGGAGATAGGGGACGAGGGGGTGCATTCCGGCGGTGGTGAAGAGGCAGGTCGGATCGTTTTCCGGAATCACCGGAGCGCTCTGAATCTCCTGATGGCCCTTCGACTTGAAGAACTCGATGTATTTACGGCGGATGTCAGCTTCTTTCATGGGGAATTTTCCAGTATTTTTCTATGTTTCGCAGTATGTGAAAAATCATTCTAATAATCTACTCTTGATTGCGGAAAATTCAAGTCATAACCGATGGTGGCGGCTAGACTTTTCCATTTTTCACACAGAGAAAGGCAACCGGGGCGGTACGGGAGGGCTGGGAAAGGGTGTGGTCTCGGTTTTTCTGCCGAAAAATTTCATTTGTTGATACGGTTGACGAAATATGACAATGTCACAGGTTAAGCTACATAATTCAGCAATAAAGTAAAAATTTTTTTAAAAAAAAGTGTATTGATAAAATGAAAAAAAATAAAATTGCACTCTTGACATTGTCTTGGAAGTATAGTATACTATAATTGTAATGCACAAAGCAGAAAGGTGTATGATGGCTGATAAACTGCGAGATGCCCGTGAGTTTATTCTTGAGCGGATTGAATCCGGCGAATTTGCCGGCGGTGAGAAGTTGCCGTCGGCACGTGATCTCGCGGAACAAACCCGGATTTCATTTGTCATTATGCAGATGGCGTTTATTTCGCTGGTTACGGACGGGGTGCTTTATACTGTCCCGCGGCGTGGAACTTTTGTCCGTAATGATTGGTACGAGCGGATTCTGCCCAACAGTTTCTGGGCCGGATATGAGATTTACGGCTCTATTTTTACGCAGCGGATTCTGCCGCATCAGCCGGCTTTCCGGTTGAGTCGCCGATTTCAAAGCGCTTCTTTTGAAGTGCGCAGCACCCTGCCGGCGGCTTCCCTTCAGCAGCATTTTCTGAATCTCTCCGAATTTTTTGACGCGGAGTTCCCTGGCAAGGAGGATTTCTTTCTGCAGAGAATCGAACAGTTTCGGACTCCGGGCGGAAAGCTGTTTGCTCTGCCGCTGATCTTTTCTCCCCGCGGCATTCTCTGCAATCGCGCCTGTTTTCAAGAGGCTGGCTGCAGGCTGCCTCCGCAGGATTGGAATTGGAATGATTTTCTGGATGTCATCCGGCAACTGCGGCGGCGGCTTCCCGCCGGACGAATTTTTCCTGACCTGCAGCTCATGCATTACTGGGCCACCTGCCTGACAGCTCTCGGAGGAAAGATTCTGGAGAAAAAAGGGGACGCGCTGGAAGTCGCTCTGGAATCGGAAGAGTCGCGCAAGGCGCTGGAACAGCTTTGGACACTCGCGCATATGCTGCTGGATGAAAATTCGGATCATTGTCCGGAACGGCAGTGCGCCATGTCGCTTTGTGCCCGCCAGGATATTGTTCTTCTCGGAAGCGATGGATATATCTTGCCTTTGCCGCATCTGCCGGGGGAGGTGGGATATTCTGTGGTGGCTGGCGATTTGTTCTGTGTCCGCAATACGGTAAATGATTTTGGCGTGGTACGCGACATGATTCGGATTCTGCTTTCGGAGGAGGTACAGGATGAACTTGGGCGCCGGAAGTTTGGGATTCCGATTCGGCGGAGTTCGGCCATACGCTCTTTTGACGAGTCCGATCCTGTCGATCGTTTTTACTGGTCGTCTGTTTCGAAAATTCATGTTGAACCGTGCCTGCTTCATCCGGTATGCCTTCAGATCTTTCACGCTGCAATGCTGCAGGCATGGCGGGAAAAGCGCAGTGTTTCGGAATTCATTGCGGAAGTTGCTCCAGTTTTGCGAGGTATTATAAACTATTACCGATTCTGAATATGAGCGGTTGCAGACAAAATCAAGAGTTTCCGACCACAGAAGAACAGTATCGGGAATCGGGATTGCCGTCCGGCTGCGAAATATCCGGCATCAATGGAGTTGATGCAAAATGGCTGTCATTTTAATCACATTAATTAAATTTTTATTGTGTCAATATGACGATGGTGAGAAATGCTGTCGAGTCGGGCAATTTTCAATGCAGAAGAAATCTGCATATGGAATAAAACTCATATAAAAAAGGAGCAGGAATTTGCAACATTCGAAATGGAATCAGGTTGTCATCCCAATTGCTGGAACATATGGAGGAAAGCAGGTAGAATGAAACGATTTTTCACTCTTATTGAATTGCTTGTTGTTATTGCGATCATTGCGATTCTTGCCGGACTGCTTCTTCCGGCACTCAACAGCGCGCGCGAACGGGGACGTGCCGCCAAATGCATTTCCAACTTGAAACAGTGCGGTACGGGATTGGAGCTGTATTCCAATGACAATAGCGGCATGGTGCTTCAGGTGGTTCCATATGACTCGGCAAGCACGATTGAATGGCATATGGCCCTTCGGGCATGGGTCTGGAAGGCCGGCAGCCAGTTGGATCTTCGGCCTCTGGGGTATACGCCTTACATCAAAAACAGCGGTTTGGAGCCTACAGTTTGTCCTTCCACGGACGTAAGTCAAATCAACTCTCTCAGCGCATATGGAATGATTGAAACGACTTATTCCGGAAACTGGGATTCCATCCGTGAGGAGGTCGGCCGCATAGATCATCGCTTCAGCGGCACGGAAAAGTATTTGATTTTGAGGAAGCAGAAACAGCCTTCCAGAACAGTGCTTGTCGCGGATTCCGGGTATCTGATTACCAGGAACGAGTTTTCTCAAAATCTCGGTTACAGAACGTTTGTACATTCCTTTCAGGGCAATACCGTCGCCGGCAGCTTGATGCTCCGTCACGGCGACCGGGCAAACGTTCTTTTTGGAGACGGCCATGTTGCAGGACTGGATTTGGGCGGGTTGAAGGAAACAGCCAATAAGTTCGAACAGGTGCTCAACAGAAACGGGGTTGTGGTTGAGTGATTTATTGAGACGGAGAGTGAAATGATGAGACCCCCGGTGTTTTTCTGCTGCCTGTTGCTTTCATTTTCTGCTGTTGCTGGACAGAGTGTGGAAAAGAAAAGCATCATTTTGTCGGAAGGGGTGGCTGTCAGAGCGCCGACAGTGAAATTACAGCTTCCGAAAAATGCGGAAATCATTCGCGGGAAGCAGAAATGGAGGCGAATCCTGAAACTTGACGTCGCTCCGGATAATGCTGCAAATGACCATGTCGCCCGCATTGCTGTTGATGTGCCGATCAACAGCGCAGTATGGGGAGAAATACTCTATCGCGGAGAAAAAATTATTCCGTTGAAAGAAAAAAAGGGCGGAATTGTCTGGGAACTGCATTTCCCGGATGACTCCGGCGGCAAGGTGCTGTATGAGCCTTCCTCTGTCGACGGTACGTTCTCCTGGCGGTATGGAATGTTTATGCGGGAAACATCTTCCCGCACAAGGAAAGGGGTGTTTTTACTCGGATTGCGAAATGCATCAGGCTCTGCCGAATTTGATCTTTCTTCGCTGATTGCTGCTGCATTCGATCCGCTGAAATCGGACCGAACTGAACTTCGTCCGGAGGAAGTTCGGGAAATCGGTCTGCTGGAAACACGATTGAAGGGGGATTTGCTGAAGAGAAAAGTAGCCGATGAAAAGGACATTCGTTCCTCTCTCGCCGTTTTGCAGGAGGACGGCAGTTTTGCCGGGATAGACTACGGATCAATGAATCGGTCCGCGTGGGCCCCCGCACGGCATTTGAAAAATGCTTATGAATGGGCTCTGGCCTGGGCCAGACCGGGACAGAAGTTTTACCAGTGCGGTGAGCTTGCCGTGGCGATTCGATCTGCAGTTCGTTACTGGGTGAAACATCGCCCGCAGAGTGATAACTGGTGGTTCAACGATATTTATGTACCGGAAAAGATGTCGCAGATTCTTCTGCTGGCGCGCCCGGTTTTTTCAGCGGAAGAGTTCTCCGCCGCACTGGAGGTGTGCCGGCAGGCTGCTTTTTTACCGCGTTTTGTTGGACATAACTTGCTTTATGTGGCAAAAAACATATTCAACCGGGCGGTTCTGGAACGCAATCCCGTTGCACTTCAAGCTGCAATTCGCACTCTTTCGGCCGGATTGTGTTTTGCAGAACCCGCTCCTCAGGATAATACTGCGGATTTTGGCGGACTCCGTGCTGACGGCTGTTATCAACAACATGGATTTCAGGTTCAGTTCGGGAATTATGGCGTAGCATTTTTTCAGGACGCCGCTTATTGGGCCAATTTGTGGAAAGGAACACGTTACGCTTTGAATGAAGAACAATGGGATCTGTTGCGTTATGTGGCGTTTGATGGTTTTCGCTGGGTCCTCTGGAAAGGGAATATGGATCTTCTGGCGATCGGCCGGCAGCTCGGGAGAAATGCCGCCGTCATTAAGGGGAAGATGGCTCTCCGGACTTTCGAAGCACTTGGTCATTCCGATCCGCGCGGTGCAGAACGCTACCGTATTGTAGTGGAGGAAAATGTTTCCGGAAAAAATCAATTGACGGGGAATCGTTATTTCTGGAATTCCGGTTACATGACGCATCGTCGCGGGCTGTGGTGTGCGTCGGTTCGGATGAACTCCTGTCGAGTGACGCCTGTTGAGGATGGTATCAACTGGGACAATGCGCTTGGACGATATTTTTCCGAAGGGGTTTGTCTGATCTATCGGACCGGCCGGGAATACGAGAATATCACTCCCTGCTGGGATTGGACGAGGTTGCCCGGAACTACGCTTCCTGCCTCCCCGATCCGCACTTCAGAAGAGAGCGAGAATATCGGACTGCGATGCGGAACTCGGCCGCCGCGCTGGACTTTCAGCCGGAGTTGGCGACTGAAAGGGGAAAGCATTTTTACCGGTGGCGTCAGCGACGGAATCCATGGCATCGCTGCGCATGTTCAGAATATTGACGGGGTCCGGGCAAAAAAAGCATATTTCTTTGACACGGATGCGATTTATGAGCTCGGTGCGGCGATTGAATCGGAAAGTCCGTATCCTGTCGCCACGACCGTCAACACTGTTTTGCGTCGCGGGGCTGTTCGACAGGGGGATGGCTGGGTGCATCACGACGATATCGGATATCGAGGTCGCGGGTGGCGAATTGTCACAGGAAAACGAGCTGGAGACTGGCGTTATCTGGAAGGAGGATTGCTGGAAGCAATGCCGGTCCGTTGTGATCTGTTTTCATTGGTGGTGGAGCATGGGACGAAAATTTCCGGAGGTACCTATGAGTTCGTCATCCTTCCGGGGATGACAGCGGAGGAGACTGCGGCATGGAACCGTTCCTATCTGCTGGCCAACAATAAAAATCTGCAGGCGGTCAAATTGGCCGATGGTACTATTGCGGCTGTGTTTCATATACCGGGGCGGTTGAAATTCTTCGAGACCGATTCGCCTGGAGTTTTCCTGATCAGGCAAAATCAGGTCTGGGCCGCAGATCCGACGGCGGAGCTGAGACAAATGACGCTTTCTCTTCATGGGCGCAAACAAATTGTCAAGTTGCCTGCGGGGGAGTGGGCGGGAAACGGAGTACAGGTTCTCTGGACTGCGCAATAAATTTTTTCTAAGCAATTGAATTGCTCCGGGAACGAGTCGAGTTTATTTCGGTAAAACCATGTTGCGACGCGTTGGAAGCGGTGAGGTATTATCTCCCGGGTACTGTCCCGGTATTTTCTCCAAGAGAGCCGGGCCGCGGCTGCAGTTCCGCCTGGAAATAGCCGAATACGTTGTGTCCGTCATAGAGGAACGGTACCGGAGTGTTTTTCGTGTAGACCCCACCGTTCAGGCTGGTCCGGACCATCATGAAGGTGAAGGCGTCGCCCGGCTGCGGCGGGCGGCGAATCCACCTCGAATGGAGCTGTTCGAACGGTACGGCGATTTCGATGGAGTAACCCGCGTCTTCCCGCTTCGCCGCACAGCGGACGCCCCGGTCCGCCCGATCCCGCAGTGTGAAGAAGCCGCCCCATTCGGAAAAGATGTGCTTCCGAGCCCAGAGCTCCCCATCCGGATTGACGATGAATTCGAAATAGAGGTTCTCCTCCTTGTCCGGCCGCACGAAGAGTTCCAGCGAGTCTCCCAGATAGATCCGTTTTCCCGGCTCCCGGAAGGCGTGGATCTCCTCATCCGGGAAACGCACGGCGACATAGAGGTGGCCGTCGCGCCAGCCCGCCAGCCAGAGAGAGGGGCGGGATTGCGGCGTCTTCCCGTTGCGGTTCATGACGAACTCCCCTGAGAAGCGCAGGGCGTCGCGCCACTCCGCCGCTTCCGGCGTACCGTCGATTCGGGGCGCGGCGGCGAGCCGGGGCAGGCGCGCGACCGGGACCGGGTGTTTCCATTGGAAGCCCAGTTCCGCCTCGTTGCGGATCCGGGCGAGCGTCTTTACCGCCTCAGGATAGAGATCCTCCCCCCGGAGAACCGCGCCATAGGGATTGTACTGGCCGCGCTGGTTGGTGACGAATTCCGCCGGGGTTCCTTTGCCGCGGTCGTAGAAGGGGCGGCCGAACATGATCTCCCGGGCCGCCGCCTCCTCTTCCGGCGTATAGTCGGGAGTGCGGCAGCCGGGCAGCAACGGCAGCAGCGCGAAGAGCAGAAGAACCCGTCTCATCGGCACGACACCGCAATTTTGCTCCCCGCCGGAGCGCGGAAACTGCGCAGCTCATAGGGGGCGAGGGCGAGCTCGAAGGAGCCGTTTTGCTTCCCGCCGGTGACGAGGTCGGTGCACTCGCCGTTGACCGAAATCTTCACCGTTCCCGGCACATGATGGGTGTTGACCACGTAGAACCAGAACGCTCCGCCGTATTCGAGGGCGCGCGCCTTGATGAAATCGGAGCCGCCGGGGAGGTCATGGAACCGCTTCGCCGGAAGCGCCCGGAACGCCTTGATGAAGGGGGTGAGCAGGGGCTCCATGCCGTAACTGCCGATCAGAAATCCTCCTTTGGTGATGCCGAGCAGGTCGGTATAGCGCAGCGGCAGTACATAGTGGCGCATCGCGTGGAATCCTGCCGGATTCAGCGTGGAGACCCGCCACGACTGTTCCCGGATCCACGGGGCGGTGAGCGCGTTGGGCTTGTCGCTCCAGTGCTCTTTGCGGGTGGAGCCGATGGCCGACTCCCAGTAGCGGTCGTGCATGTGGAGCCACGGAGTGCGGGCATGGAGCAGAAGTTCATAGCAGGATGTTTCGGTGTCGATCGTCCGCAGTCTCCGGTATGCGGCAGGAGGAACGCGCCGCCCTTCCCGCCAGCGGTAGTCGGCGGGGTAGATGGTCTGGTCGAGGATGATGTTCGGCGCGTCCGCGAAGTATTTCGGATCGAGTCCCGCCTCGCGGTTCTTGACCGCGACGAAATCGGGATCGGCGAAACGCGGTTCGCCGGTTTCCGGAATCGGAATCATGCTGTTGACGACCAGCCGCAGGTCGGCCCGGCGGGCGCTGATCCGGTCGGCGGCTTCGCGGTAGAGGGCGGCGAGTTTGCGGCAGCGCCAGTCGATCCACGCCTCTTTTGCATGGGTGAGCAGCCAGTCGGCATAGGCCTTGCCGCGCATCGGGTTCCGGCGGTCCACCGGAACCTTGATGCCGGTATCCCTTTCGAATCCCTCGATCATGTAGTCGTTGTATCCGGCGGTGATGTCGCCGAACCAGAGCATGGCGTGGCGCGGCAGATGGAGAACGATCCCCTTGAATGAGGGGTGTTTTGCGCCGATCTCCAGAATCCGGTCGATGTTGGCGAAGAGCTCCCGTTTCGAATCGGGATGCAGAATGTTGAAATTGGGTGCGGTGCCGTGCCAGCCGCCGGGATTGGGTTTCCCGGTGCTCCAGATGGAGACCGCGGTCGAATGGAGCGAACCATCCGCGACCGATTCCGCATTGACGAGGGTTTCGGGGATCGTCATATTGTTTTGATTCATCGTGGCGAGGAATTCCAGCCCTTCGGCGTCGAACCGGGTGAGCAGCAGTTCCGAAAAATCCCGGATGTGATTGCGCGGATTGTAGCGTTCGCCGATGAACCCGTGATACCAGACCAGCGGATAGGCGAGCAGATTCTGGCCCGAGAACTTCATGTAGGCGCTCAGCCGGTCGATCACCTGTTCAAACCCCGCCTCACTGGTGCCGTCGGCGCCGAATCCGGAATTGATGGCGGGGTCCTCGTAGTAGACGCCGACGGTGCGGGTCCAGCCGTCAACCGCCGGGGCCGGGGTGATGGCGGCGGGGGGAAGTTTTCCCTCCACTCGATAGATGCGGATCTCACCCGCGGCGGCGGGCGCGTTCTCGCGGGCGCTCATGAAAATCAGCGTCACGTCGGTGCTGCGGGGGAAGTAGAGCATGCGTGAGGTCAGCATCCGGTGGCTGTTCGGGTACTCGTCACCCGTGCAGTAACCGACCTGCAGCTCATATTCATTGGATTTCATGCGTGAGGACTGGGCGATGATGTCGCAGGTGCGTTTCCGGTCATCCGGGTAGTCCCATTCGATGAAATAGAGATGATCGGTGTCCGGCAGGTGGAAACGGAGGGCAAACCGGTCGCCGCGCTCTTCTCCCGCTTCCAGGTAGGATTTTCCCTCCACTGTTTTCGCGAGAGTCTTCCCGATGGAGAGAAAACGTTCCGGGCCGAGCGCGGGGGAGGGGGAAATGGTTTCCAGCAGAGTGGTTTTGAGTTCCGTCCCGCCGGAGAAGGGATTTGTCGGGTGAAGAATCCGGAAGAAGTCGCCGCTCTCTCCCGCCGTCAGTCGATATCCGCCCGGAGAAAGCGCGGGCAGCCGGAGGCGGATCGTTTCGCTTTTCCCGGGCGGGAGTTCGGCACTGCGGCCGGAAACGATGGTTTTTCCGGTTTCATCGCTCAATTTCCAGTCAAGGAACTGATCCTTCTTCGCATGGTTGGTGATTCGGAAGGCGAAACGGTCGAGCGCCTGCGGCGTCAGGTAACGGGTCAATACTTCCACCTCGCCGGAGCGGTGCGCAGAAACGAGATCCTGGATCGCCTGTTCCGACAGGGGGGCGGAGTAGATGCGCAGATCGTCCAGCAGGGCGTCCGCCTGCTCCTGATTCTGATGGCCGCCGACGAAGAAGCTGTCGATCGGAAGAGGTCGATAGCGCCGGATTCTGTCCCGGAATTTCAGCGGGGAATCTCCGTCGGCTTTGTGGGAGGCCCTCTTCCCGTCGATGTAGAGATCAGCCCCGGATTCATCCCAGGTGAAGGCGACATGCTGCCAGATGCCGTTTCGCAGAGGCTTGGCTGAGGTGACATAGGAGTCTTTCAAGTCGCTGGTGTCGCCGCGGAGGGTGCTTCCCCATCCCCAGAGCCAGACCGCGCCCGATCCACTCCGGGGCGTCGGGCGGTCTGCGGAGAGGAATGTGTACCAGAAACGGTGATCCGCTGCTTTGATCTCTTCCTGCTGCCATTCCGGCTTGATCCAGAGGGCGATGGTGCCGCGCTCCGGCAGCAGGTTGCCCGGGAGCGCATAGCGGAGCAGGGTCCCGGCCTTTTTCGTGGAACGGAGCGCCTGCCCGGAGAGCCCCGGAACAAATTCCAGATTTCTGGATTCCCGCGGCTTTTTTTCTCCTCTGGCCACTGCGGCTTCGGCGGTGCCGTCGAAGGGGAGGTGGAAGAGCAGTTCCGGTTTGATGGGTTTCCTCTTCTCCGGCGGTGGAAGCGGGGCGAATGACGCGCCGAAGATCTTCCACTCTCCCGGCGAGAGCAGGTCGAACCGCAGGTGAAGCTCCCGGAGTTTCGCCGGGAGGGGGGAGTCGATGGCGAGGGTCTGCCGTTCCCCCGAGATGGAAGGCTGGAACCGTTTGTAGAAGTGTTTGCCTTCCGGAGTGATCCCCTCGAAGTAGAAATGAGCTTTGCCGGCTGCCGGCCCCTGCAGATCGAGCGTCAGCTGGTGGGGGACGCCGGGGAACTCCTTTTGCGGAATCGTCAGGAGCAGGAAGTTCACTTTACGGACTCCCGCCTCCTTCATGTCGCACGTGTCGATGAGAATCCCCCCGGGAATCAGCCGGGCATGGATTCGGGAGATTCCCCGCCTGTCCGGTTCCGTGGTGATTCGGGCGGCGGCTTTCCCGGCGGCACGCAACAGGATCTGATTGTTGAATTCTTTCAGTGACAAATTGTTCCATTCCGGCGTGATATCGGCGGCGATGCCGGTGAGGGAGGTCAATGCCAGAATGAAGGAGAGAAAGAGGTAGTGTTTCATTGGATGCTTCCTATTGTTTTTCGATTCGGGCGATGAAGGCACATTTGGTCCCCTGATTATCCATATTGATGTCCCAGGAGAAGAGGGACTGGAAATTTTTGCAGGGAATCATGATCCGGGTCCCGTCTTTTCTCTCTTCTACTCCGGTTCGGTTGTTGGTTGCACTGCCATCCAGCGCGGCGATGTTGATGCTGAGCGCGTGACGGGCCTTCCAGGCGGAAGAATAGGTCAGCGCATTGGTGGCATTGACATTGAGCGCGTCCAAAAACATTGGCGTACGGGATGGATATTTCGCCTGGCCCAGTTTCCAGTATTTTGCGCGCCACACTTCCGTCTCGCTCTCCCGGTAATAGGAGATGCCGTTAACGGTGGCATAGCTGAGCCATGTTCCCACTCCGCTGGCGAAAGAGGTGACCGGTTCGGAAGGACAGCTGAATATGCCGCCCTTGGCGGAATTCAGTTCCGGCATCGGCACGTAAGAGCTGATGAACCCTTTGGTGGTATCATTTCCCTGTTTGAACCAGTGGCGTGCTGGTGAGCCCCCCGAAACGGCTTCCAGTGCCGGCATAATGCCATCGTCGTTGTCATTGGAATACGAGAGGGCGGCAAATCCGAGCTGTTTCAGATTGGCGAGACACTGGCTCTTGCGGGCACTCTCCCTCGCTTTGGCCAGAGCAGGAAGCAGCATGGCCGCGAGAATTGCAATGATGGCTATTACAACAAGAAGCTCAATAAGTGTAAAATATGGGCGAACTTTTTGGGAATTGCATTTGCATGGACCGAATCTCTTTTTCATACGCATCCTTTCTATTTCAGGTTGACGGAGAAATGTTTCGTGACAAGTGTCCTGTGTTCAATCCGGCTGTCTCCGGCAAACAGGCGGAGCAGCAGTTCGGTTGCGGCTTCGCCGATCTCCTGATAAGGCTGTTCATGACACCAACCGGCAAATCCGGGAATTTTCATCGCGGCGCTGCCGCTGATCAGACGGCACTGCTGTTGAAAATCGATCTGAAACTCCTGCAGCAGCCGGACGGTTTCCTCGCGCAGGTCGGGCGAGTGGATCAAAAAAGCATCCGGGTGTTTCCCTGCCTGAAGCGCCTGCCGGAGCCGATCCGGCAAGGCGGAGGTTGCGTAGAAGATCATATCAGGATCAAGCCTTTTTCCCGCTTCTTCCAGTGCTTTCCGGTAACCTCGCAGGTAGAGCTCTGCTCCGGGGTCGTTATTCATTATCCCCCAGAAGGAACTCCGGCCTTCCCGCAGCAGCTCCTTGCCCTCCTGGTAGCTTTCTTCCGTGTAATCCACGGTGAGGGAATTGCACTCCTCCGGAACTCTCGAACCGAAGACCACGGTGGGAAGCTGGCGGGAAATGCGCCGGATGATGGGGAATCTCTCTTCCGGTGGAGCAAACCAGATCAATCCATCCACAAAATTTTCACACAGCTCCTGGTAAAATCCTTCCTCCTCTCCCGAGCTGATGCTCATCGGACGGACCAGACAATGATGTTCGATCAGAATGGTGCCGCTCGCGGCGATCAGCTTCCAGTTGTACTCACTGTAACAGTGATTGACGCCGTAACCGAAAAGCAATCCGATAATTCTTTTTTTCAATGGCCCCGTCTTTTCCGCCGGCGCGAGAAAGGTGCCGACTCCCTGTTTCGTGATCAGCACCCCGTCGCGGACCAGTTTTTCCAGTTCGCGCGTCACCGTGCAGCGCGACACCCCGAACTGCGCCGCGAGTTCCCGCGACGAAGGCAGCTGCCGGCTCTCCCCGCCGCTCCTCGTCTGCAGATCGTAGATGTAATGCTGGATCAGCAGCCGCCCGCGCGGACTCTTGTCTCGGTTCGATTTTTTGAATCTCTGTTGATCCATCGCGCTTCCCGTAAAAATATGATACCAGTGTGATACCAGTAATATTATACCGGATTTTTTGCGATTGTCAAGAGGAAAGAGGAAAAAAAACGGAAATTCCCGGAACCCGCAGCGAAACCGGCGGATTCTCCGGCGGTTCCGGAGTTTGCCGGTTGCATTTTTTCGGAAGTGCGTTATGTTAAAGGGGTGTCCGTATCGGGATGGGGTCCGCCTGTGCAGTTGCCGGGCGGAACGGTCCGGACTGCGAATGATTTCCTTGTTCGGCAGGATGACCGGGAGCTGTTTCGTGCGGTAGTGGAACTCTAATCGGAGAGAAGTTGCGTGGCAGCCGCCGCGGGTTTTGTTTTCGGCTGATGGGATGGCGCCGCTTCTTTCGCATGGAACAGGATTGAAACTTATGACGCTTTTGAAACACGATGCCGTTCTGCCGCGGAATACGCTTTCCCGATTCCCGGCGGATGTCCTCCCCATCGTCACGCCGCTGGTGGGATACATGGTTGCGAATATGCGCACCGTCGGAGAACTTCGCCGGCGGTGTGACGCACTGGAGAAACTCTTCTGCAAACTCTCCGGAGGCGGGCGGCAGTTTCTGCTTCCTCCCACTCCCCGGGATATCCGGGAACTGCGCAGGACGCTCCGCCTTTCTCAGAAAACCCTCGGCAATTTCGCCGGTGTGACCCGCTTTTCCGTGAGCTACTGGGAGCATGACCGCACCCATCCGAGCGCCACGTCGCGCCGTGTGATCTTCCATGTGCTTGAAACCGGCTGCTCCTCGCTGCGGCATCTGGTGGAGCAGCTGGATGCGGAAACGGCGGCTCCCGGGGACTCCGCCGTCGACGAGTGACACCGCCATCCGGAGATGAAAAATCTGCTGCTGGAAAAAACTTTCCGGGTTCTCGAACTGGCCGCGTCCGCGGAGAAGCCGGTTTCTCTCAAGCAGTTGAGTGAAGCAACCGCGATTCCTCCGAGTACGCTGTCGCGGATCGCCGCCGACCTGGTCGAGGCCGGATATCTGAGCCGCTCCGGACCGCGCCGGTTTGAACCGGCTCCCGGTCTCATTCTGCTGGGGCAGAACGCTCTCTACAACTCCCCGCTTCCGCATGTGGCCAATCCGTTGATCCGGAGCCGGGCGGAATCTCTCGGCGTCAACGGCGCGCTGGCGGGCATGCAGAACGGCCAGCTGGTCTACCTCTACCGCAGCGATCTTTACGGGCCGGACCAGATCAATGGAATGCCTTGTCGAGTTCCTCCCGGGCGTTCCTACATCGCACTGGCGATTCTGGTGATGGAAAATGGCGCAGACGAGGGAGCGGATCGGTTCCTCCAGCTGGAATCGCGCCGACTCCCGGAGGCGCAAGTTCACCATCTCGCGGCGTCGGTCGCCGAACACGGTTATCTGCATCAGGTCGAGGAGAACGGTTGCTGGAATATCTGTTTCCCGATCGAATACCGCCGCGCATTTTACGGAATTTCCCTCTATGGTCGAAAAGGGCAGGGGGGCAGTCCCGACCGTCTGCTCTTCGAGGCGGCTCTGCTCACGTCCAAAATCCGCAACGCCCTCTCCTGAAACGATCGGTTCAGCAAACAAAAAACGGCCGCCTTTCCGCAGTCCGGAAAGGCGGCCGAATGATTTCCAAACCGGCTACTTGGCGTATTCGACCGAACGGGTCTCGCGGATGATCGTCACCTTGATCTGACCGGGGTAGGTCATCTCCTTTTCGATCCTCGCGCAGATATCTCTGGCCAGCATCTGAGCCTCTCCCTCACTGACCTTTTCCGGCGTCACCACCACGCGGATCTCGCGGCCGGCCTGCAGGGCAAAGCAGGATTCCACCCCGGAGAATTCATGCGCAATCGCTTCCAGCTGTTCCAACCGCTTGAGGTAGAGTTCAGTGGTCTCGCTGCGGGCTCCCGGACGAGAGGCGCTCAGCGTGTCACAGGCGCTGATCAGAATGTCGTACAAACTCTCCGGTTCCACTTCGCCGTGGTGCGCCGCCACCGCGTGGACAACATCTTTCGCCTCATTGTGCTTGCGCAGCAGATCCGCACCGATCTGGGCGTGCGGCCCCTCCACCTCGTGGTCGATCGCCTTGCCGAGGTCGTGGAAGAGACCGATCCGCTTCGCCTTCTGCTCGTCGAGGCCGAGCTCCGCTGCGATCATACCCATGAAGTAGCTGGTCTCCAGCGAGTGCTGAAGCACATTCTGCGAGAAGCTGTAACGGTACTTCAACCGTCCCAGCAGTTTCATGATCTGCGGGGAAACCCCCTGAATTCCGGTCTCGAGCACGGCGGCTTCACCTGCCTGGAAAAGTTCCTCCTCCAGCTCCTTGCTGATCTTCTTGGCCAGTTCTTCGACCCGGGTCGGGTGAATGCGCCCGTCGCTGATCAGCCGCTCCATAAGTTGACGCGCCACCTCTTTCCGAACCGGATCAAAGCAGCTGATGACCACCGCTTCCGGCGTGTCGTCGATCAGAATGCTCACCCCGGTGGCCGCCTCGATTGCGCGGATGTTGCGCCCTTCCCGCCCGATGATCCGACCCTTCATCTCGTCGTTCGGCAGCGGAATGGTCGCCGTGGTGCGTTCATAGGTACAGTCGCTCGCGTACCGTTGAATGGCATAGGTGAGGATGCGGCGCGCTTCCCGCTCGCTGCGCGCCTTCGCCTCCTCCAGCTGGTTGCGGACCATCAGACCGGATTCATTCTTGATCTCGTTCTTGAGTTTTTCCAGCAGGATGCCGCGCGCCTCTTCCCGGTTCATGCCGGCGATGCGCTCCAGTTCGTCGATCTGCTGCGAAATGCTTTTGGCCAGCTCCTGCTCGCGGTTGCCGAGCCGTTCGCGCAGGGTTTCAATCTCCTTTTCCTGCCGTTCGATGTTCTTCGATTTGGCATCCATGGAATCCGCACGACGGTCGAGCAGCTCCTCGCGCTGGGCGAGACGCTTTTCATTGTTGGTCTGCTCCCGGCGGCGCTCCTTGAGCTCCTGTTCGCACTCTTCGCGCATCTTGATGGTTTCCGCCTTGGCCGAAACCCGTGCGTCGCGCAGAATGTGCTCCGCTTCCCGCTCGGCGTCGCTGCGAATCTTGTCCGCCGTGCGCGATGCCGAATCCTTCTGCAGCTTTTGAATCCAGTTGTTGAGCATGATCCCCGCCGCAATTCCGATTGCGGCAAAAATACATGCGACGGCGATCAACGCCCACAAATTGCTTTCCATTTTTCCTTGTTTCCCCCTGTTTTCTGCGGCGGCTCCCCGGGAGCTCCTTCCGCTTTAATTTTTACATTGAAATATATCCTGCTCGGTGACCACGACATCGACATTGCGGTCGTGCTCCTCTCGAGGAAGATCCTTCGCCAGCTGGCAGGCGTAGATTACGCCGACGACCGGACGGCGCGCCTCCACCAGCATCCGGTCGTAGAATCCGCCGCCGCGCCCCAGTCGAACCCCGGTTGCCGTACAGGCCACCGCCGGCGCGAGATAGAGCAGCTCTTCGGAGGCAAATTCCGGAGAGACCGCCGGCAGTTCCGGCCGCGGCTCCCGCAATCCGAATTTCGCCGGGATCAGATCCCGGGTGAAATCGTGAATCTCCACCAGTTCATAACAGCCCTTTGCCGCGACGTAGCGCGGCAGAAAAAATCGCTTCTCCCCAAACAGCCCGAAGAGATCCGGTTCCCGCCCGTCACTGGCGTAGGCGGCGACACAAATGCTCTCCCGGTAACAGGCGAGCTCACGGATGTTCCGGCAGATCGCCGCGTCAGCCGCGATGCGCTCCTCCGCAGTCAGCGCCGCGCGCCGTGCCAGGAAGTACTTCCGCAGTTCACGCTTCTCCATCGCGTTTCCCCTCCCGGTGGAACTCCCGCAGCGCCCGCCAGTAAGCGAGCCGCTCCCGGAGTCGCACCTCGTATCCGATCTCCTTCGGTTCATAGTAGCGCTTTTCCACGCTCAAATACTCCTGCGGAACGAATCCGCCGGGACAGTCGTGCGGATAGCGATACTCCCGCCCGATCCCTTCCGCCTTCGCTCCCGCGTAGTGCGCGTCGCGGAGATGAAACGGAACCGGCTGGATCCGCTCATGCTCCACATCGTCCGCAGCCGCTTCCAGCGCCCGGAACGAGGCGTTGCTCTTCGGCGCGGTCGCGCAGTAGGTGGTCGCCTGCGCCAGAATCAGTTTCGCTTCCGGCAGACCGATCATCTCCACCGCCTGCATCGCGGCGGTGCAGAGTTCCAGCGCGCGCGGGTCGGCGTTGCCGACATCCTCCGCGGCGAAAATCGTCAGCCGCCGGGCGATGAACCGAATGTCCTCGCCGGCGTGCAGCATCTTCGCCAGATAGTAGATTGCCGCATCAGGGTCCGAACCGCGCATGCTCTTGATGAACGCCGAGGCGGTGTCGTAGTGGCCGTCGTCGCCGTAGACGATCAACTTCTGTTGAATCGAAGCCTCCGCTTCCGCCAGCGTGACGCGGGTGACGCCCGACGCATCCGGATCGGTGGTCAGCGCGGCGATTTCGAAGGCATTCAGAGCCCGGCGCGCGTCTCCTTCACAGGTGTTCGCCAGAAATTCCGCCGCAGCCGATTCGAGTTCGACCTTTCTGCCGGGAAAGGCGCGCTCATCGTGCACCGCCCGGTCGAGCAGAATGCGGATCTCATCGCAGGAGAGCGGTTCGAGCCGGAACTCCAGCGACCGGGAGAGCAGCGCCCCCACCACGTAGAAATGCGGGTTGTGCGTGGTCGCCCCGATCAGCCGGACATTGCCATTTTCGACATCCGGCAGAAGGGAATCCTGCTGGGAACGGCTGAATCGGTGAATTTCGTCGATGAAGAGAATCGTCCGCCTTCCGGAAGTGCGCCGCCGCTTCACTGCGGAAGCGATCTCCCGCCGGACATCCGCGACGCTCGAAGTCACCCCGGAGAGCCGGATGAATTCCGAATCCGAGATTCGCGCGATCACCTCCGCGAGACTGGTTTTCCCGGTGCCCGGCGGTCCCGAGAGGATGATTGAGCTGAACCGGTCTGCGTCGATCGCCCGCCGGAGCAGTTTCCCCGGTTCGAGCAAATGCCGCTGCCCGACATATTCGTCGAGCGAACGGGGGCGCAACCGGGCGGCCAGCGGCATGCCGGAGTCGCTTCCCGCCTCCGACTCCGTGCCGCCGGTGAATGACGCCGGGAACTCCGGTTCGAGTTCAAACAGATTCTCTCTCATCTTCCGCTGTACGTTTTCAATCAGCCGGAAGACGGTCTGGCTGGCGATTCACCGACCGGAATCGGGCACAATGAAACTTTCGGCCGGATCATTCGCCCGGTCGGTGTGACTGGTCCGGCCGCACCCTTCCGGGCGACAGCTTATTCCAAGGCATGAACTGCAATGCCGTAAGTCAATCATGTCCGTTCCGGCCGCCTTCGCCGGCAGCCGCTTCCTTTTCCATCATCATGTATAATAAAAGCGCCGAATCACGCTGTAGTATAATTATAGCATAAAAAAATCAATATGAAAATGCTTTTCCCCGTTTTTCATCAAAAAAAAAAGAAAAAAACTTTACCCCCCCGTTCATTCTGCAATCCGGAATTTCCGAAAAAAAACGGGAGGGATCCAACTCCCTCCCGAACATTCATCCCGCGCGGCGCGGTGGTCAGATCATGGAGTCCCAGAGCTCGATGTTCTCAAGATTGACCCGGACCGCATTGGCGAAGGCGGCCGCCATCGCTCCGTCCACCACACGGTGGTCGGCGGAAACCGTCACCTTCATGATGTCGCGGATGACGATCTCTCCGTCGCGCACCACCGGCGTCGGCACCGAACTTGCCACCGCGAGAATTGCACTTTCGCCCGGATTGATAATCGCTCCGAAGGATTCGACATTCATCATCCCCATGTTGGAGATGGTGAAGGTGCCGCCCTTCATGTCGTCGGGAGAGAGCTTCCCGGCGCGCGCCTTCTCGGCGAGTTCGGCCGACTCCGCCTGAATCTCGTCGAGCGATTTGCGGTCGGCGTTGCGGATCACCGGCACCACGAGGCCGTTGTCCACCGAGACCGCCATGCCGATGTTGATTTTCGAACGGCACGAAACGCTCCGCCCGTCGCAGAAGGAGTTCACCATCGGAAAATCGCGCAGCGCCAGCGCCACCGCCTTGATGACGAAGACGTTGACCGAAAGATTGATTCCCTCCGCCTTCAGCGCCTTGCGCTTGGCCATCAATCCGCTCAGGTCGATCGCGACCGTCACGTAAAAGTGCGGAATCGTCTGCTTGGACTGGGTCAGCCGGTCGGCGATCACCCGCCGCATCGTGTTGAACGCCTGCGGCCGCTCCGCAATCGCCGCTCGGACATCCTCCACGGTGATCCGGCCGTTGTCGCCGGTCCCTTCGAGTTCGACCATTTCGACGCCCGACTCTTTGGCGAGATTCAGGGCGACCGGCGTGATCTTGCGGTCGAAGTAGCCGGTCGATTCCAGATAGTTCCGCACATCCTGCTCGGTGACCCGGGTTCCGGCGGCCGGAATCTTCTCCACGTTGACGAGGTAGTCGCCTGCGAACTTCTTCGCCCGCGGCGAGACCGGCTTCTTCGTCGCCGGAGCGGGCACTGGTGGCGCTGCCGGCCGGGGCACGGGCGGCGGCGCGACCGGGGCCGGACCAGCCGCCGGGGCCGGTTTCGGAGCGGGAGCGGGTTTCGCCGCCGGAGCCGGAGCGGGAGTTGGCGCGGGGGCCGGAGCGGGAGCCGGGGCCGCCTTGGGGGCGGCGGCGAGCATCTCCGCCGGAATCTCCTCTCCCGGCGTGCCGATGATGGCGGCGGTGGTCATCACGGGAACTTCCACGCCCGCCGGGGTGACGATCTTGAGGATCGTCCCTTCGAACTGCGATTCCACGTCGAGCACCGCCTTGTCGGTTTCCACCTGGAAGAGAACGTCTCCCTTCTTGATCGCATCGCCTTCCTTGACCTGCCAGGAGGCGATGGTTACGGTCTCTTCGGACTGGCCGAGTTTCGGAACCGGTATCTTGGTAGCCATAATTCAGGACCTCGAAGTTGTTCAGTAAAGTTTCCGGACCGCGGCAACGATCTCGTCGACGCTCGGCAGGAACGCCTTCTCGAGCGAGTATGCCTGCGGCGCGATGCCGTTCTTCGCTCCGACCTTGAGCACCGGAGCGTCGAGCGAATCGAAGCAGTTCGCGGTGACCTGCGAGACGATTTCACCGGTGAAGCTGCCGATGTCGACGCACTGACTGAGCGCGATGCAGCGGCCGGTCTTGCGGACCGATTCGAAGACCGTCTCCCAGTCGAACGGCACCAGCGTGCGCGGGTCGATGATTTCGACGCTGATTCCCTCTCCGGCCAGCTGGTCAGCGGCCTTGACCGCGTCGGCGACCGCCGGTCCCCAGGTCACGATGGTGACGTCGGAGCCCTCGCGGACCACGTTCGCCACGCCGAAGGGAACGGTGTAGTCCTCTTCCGGAACCGCTCCCTTGACGTTGTAGAGCAGCTGGCCTTCGACGAACACCACCGGATTGTTGGTGCGGATCGCGGTCTTGATCATGCCTTTGGCGTCATAGGGGTTCGACGGGTAGGCGACGTAGGTGCCGGGAATGTGCGCGAACATCGATTCGAGCGACTGCGAGTGCTGCCCGCCGTATCCCTTGCCGCCGCCGACGCTGCAGCGGATCACCAGCGGAACTTCTGTCGAGGCGCCGGTCATGTAGTGCCACTTCGCAGCCTGATTCGAGATCTGGTCCGAGGACATCAGCGCGAAGTCCATGTACATGAGCTCCGCGATCGGGCGGTAACCGGTCATCGCCATGCCGACCGCGGTGCCGCAGATGCACGCCTCGGAGATCGGCGTATTGAAGACCCGGTCGCGGCCGAAGGCGTCGATCATCCCTTTGGAAAGCTTGAAGGCGCCGCCGTATTCAGCCACGTCCTCGCCGAAGAGAACCACTCGCCGGTCGCGGAGCATCTCTTCGACGATGCCCTCCTTGATCGCATCCTTGTAGGTGGTGAGCCCGTTGGCGTCGCGCTTGGCGCGCGGCGCCGGGTCGTCGACCTTGACGCTGGCGGCCGCGTATTCCTCCGGAACCACGTCGCTGGTGCCGTCGGTGTACATGTACTTGATCACGTCGGCCGGATCCGGATCAGGAGCATCGGCGGCGCGGCGGGCGGCGCGTGCATTGCGTGCGGCGACCTTCTCCTCGAGCGCCTTGAGCTCCTTCTCGGTCATGATCTTCGCTTCGAGCAGCTTCCGGCGGAAGGTCTCAATCGGATCGACCTCCTTCCAGCGCGCCTCCTCCTCGCGGGTGCGGTATTCGTTGCGCGGGTCGCTGAGCGAGTGCCCGTAGTAACGGTAGGTGTCGAATTCGAGCAGAACCGGCCCCTCTCCCTTTTCGACGATCTCCCGGGCGCGGACGATTGCGTCGCGGACCGCCATGATATCCATGCCGTTGACCACTTCGGCGTGCATGTTGTCGTTGTCGAAACCGGCGGCGCGACGAGCCAGATGGTCGACGCCGGTCACTTCGCCGTCGGCGCGGCCGGTCATGCCGTAGTGGTTGTTGATCAGGCAGTAGATGATCGGCAAACCGAACTTGGTTTTCGCCAGCGGGCCGTTGAACTGATCCTGGCTGGCCCAGTTGAGCGATTCGAGCACCACGCCGTTGGAGTAGGCGCCGTCTCCGGCGAAGGAGCAGACCACGCGCCCCTTCATTTTTTCGTCGATGCGGCAGGTCATCGCCGCGCCGGTGGCGATCGGAATGCCGCCGCCGACGATTGCGTTCGCGCCGAGGTGGCCGACGCGGAAGTCGGCGATGTGCATGCCGCCGCCGCGACCCTTGCCGTAACCGGCTTCCTTGCCGAAGAGTTCGGCGATGGTGCGGAAGATGTGATCCTCCATGACCGCTTCGCGCAGCTCCTCGCCGGAGAGGGCGGCGAATTCCGGGCAGCGGGCGTGCAGCTCCTCCTCGCTCATGTGCTTGATCGCGTGGAATCCCTTGGCGATCGAGTCGCCGTGGCCGCGGTGGGTGCTGGTGATGAGGTCGGTGATCGCCAGTTCTGAGCAGACTCCGGCGGCGGTCGCCTCCTGCCCGATCGACAGGTGGGTCGGGCCGCGGTATTCGTAGTCGCTGATGATTTCGTAGGCGCCGGTACGGCACTTGAGGATCATCTCCTCGAATTCGCGGATCACCAGCATCGATTCGTAGAGTTCGGCGGCTTCCGCCTTGGAGATCTTCTTCGCCTTGTACTCTCCGGCGAGCGTGCCGTCGTAGGCGTACGCCGGGATCGGCTTGAACTTGAGCGTCGTCTTGCGGAAGTTCGGGCCGAGATCACTGAAGTAGTTGTTTGCCATTTTCCTTTTTCCCTTTCCGGATTCTTGTATTGATCATGTTACTGGGTAACCACTTCGATTTTGTTCCGCCTGAGCAGCCGGGCGAATTCCGGCGACAGTCCGCGGTCGGTGATGACGATGTCGAGGTCGCGCAGGGAACCGCTTGCGACCAGCGAGGCGCAGCCGAACTTGCCGGAGTCGGCCAGCAGAATCGCCTTATGTGCCCGGCGCAGCATCAGCTTCTTGGTGTATGCCTCGCCCGGATCGGTGGTGGAAAGCCCGTCCGCCGTGATGCCGATGGTGCCGAAGAACGCCTTGTCGATGTGGAGCGCTTCCCCCACCGGCGCGGTGAGCGGACCGACCAGCGTGCGCGAAATCGGCCGGAACTCTCCTCCCAGCAGGATCAGCCGGTGGCCGCTCTCCATCAGCTCCTCCGCCGCCATCAGCGAATTGGTGACGATCGTGAGATGCCGCCGCGCGCCCAGCCGTCGGGCGAGGGCGAGCACGGTGCTGCCGCCGTCGAGATAGATGGAGTCGTTCTCTTCGATGAGTTCGAGGGCGCGTTCGGCGATGCGTTCCTTTTCCCCGGCGCGGTGGCCGGTCTTTTCGTGGAAAAGCGGCTCCGCACGTCCCTGCCGCATCCGGATGGCGCCTCCGTGCACACGCATTGCCAGCGCCCGCCGTTCGAGCGACTGGAGGTCGCGCCGGACCGTCGCCTCGGAGACCTGAAGCTCCCCGGCGAGTTCGGCGATCGTGCGCACCCCGTCGCCGAGTGCGGCGAGAATCCGCTCTTCGCGCTCCGGAGAAAGCAGTTTGCGCTGACTGGTGCCTTGCTGTATCATGATGACATAATTTAATCACATGTTTTCACTTTTGCAAGTTTTTGAAAGAATTTGAAAGAAAAAAGTGCGGATTCCTTTGTCCGGTGTGGAGCGGGAGGTGCGTGGCCGCCGTTACGGCAGGGTGCGGGCAAGTTCGCGAAGTCTGCCCAGGTCGAGCTTGCCGCTGCCGAGCAGCGGGAGGGCGGGGATTCGGATGAAGTCCTCCGTTTTCGGAATCCACAGGTTCGGCAGATTCCGTTCGCGGAGCCGGGCGACGATTTCGGTCGGATCGAGGTCGTCCGGCGTGTAGAACACCACCAGGCGCTCACCCCGTTTTGAGTCGCTTCTGCCGGTGACGGCGACCTCCCGCTCCTCGCTGTTGCGGATGGCGGCGATTGCCTGTTCAACCAGTTCGTGCGGGACCATTTCCCCCCCGATCTTGCTGAAACGGGAGGCACGTCCGGTGATGTAGACGTATCCGGCTTCGTCGATGCGGGCGATGTCGCCGGTGTCGTAATAGCCGTCGCGGATCACCCGGGCGGTCTGCTCCGGATCGTTGAGATAGCCTTTCATGACGATGCCGCTTTTCACCTGAAGGTGTCCCGGCTGGTTCGGACCGAGTTCGACGCCGGTGTCGGAGTTGACCACCCGCACGTGGATTCCCGGCAGCGGCGTGCCGATGCTGCCCGGGTGGTCGGCGTGACGGCCGAGTCGAAAGATCGAATTGCACAGATTGATCGTGACGATCGGCGAGAGTTCGGTGCAGCCGTATCCCTCGATGATCTCCAGTCCAGTCATTTCGTGAAAGCGGGCGGCGAGTTCGGGACGGAGTTTTTCCGCGCCGGTGATGACCAGCCGGAGCGAGCGCAGGTCGCCGGCTTCCGCCTTGCGCAGGTAGTTCTGCAGGAAGGTGGGCGTCGCGGTGAGCAGAGTGACGCCGTATTCGGCGATCGCCCTGACCGCCGTCGCGGCGTCGAGCGGATTCGGCACGTAGATTACCGGAGTCCCGGAGAGCGCGGGAAAGGCGAACTGCACCGTGAATCCGTAGGCGTGGAAGAGCGGGAGGTTGCCCAGCACCCGATCGCGGTTGCGCTCCCAGACGATCACCCGCCAGAAGGCCCAGAGGTCGCAATTGATGTTGCGGTGGGTGAGCATGATCGCTTTCGGACGACCGGTCGAACCGCTCGAAAAGAGCAGCACTGCCTCATGGCGTACATTGAATCCGGAGAGAGGCGCGAAGTGCCGGACCAGCATCCGGCGGGGGAGCAGTGCAACGAGCAGTGCAGCGCGCCGTTTCTCCCGGGGGGGAATCTGCTTGGCGATCTCTTCGAGGAAAAGCATTTCCGGTGTCGCTTCCCATCCGAGTTTTTCGAGGAATTTCCGGCTGGTGAGGATGCGGGTGATTCCGGCGCGGCGGGCGGCGTCGAGGGCGACCTCCGCCCCGGCGCTGAAGTTGATGACCGCCGGCGTCCGGTCGGCAAAGAGCACTCCCAGCATCAGCGAGGCCATGACGGAACAGTTGGGCAGCAGCACGCCGATATAGCCGGAGTCCACCTCATTGAGCTCTCTGATCCGGCGCGAAAGCAGAAGCGCCCGTACCAGCTGCTCGAAATTGGAGACCGCCGTTCCGTCGGCGTCGCGGTAGGTTCTGCGCAGGGGATGGCGTTTCGCCTGGAATGCAAAGGCGGTGTGGATCGGCACTTCGCCGGGCTGGGGGCCGGTCTCCGCATCCGCTCCGAGTTCTGAGATCTTCTGGCGGAGCTGGAAGGCGGAGAGTTCCGGGGAAATCGGTTCGCCGACGCTGATGCGAAACTGGACCGGGAACATCAGCGGACGCTGAAACCGGAACTTTTTCCGGTAGACCGTCAACAGCCGCCCGTGCAGCATGCCGATGCGGACCGGCAGGATCGCCACCTGGATTCCCGGCGGCAGCAGCGGAGCCGCGCCGGAACGGAAGCGCATCAGTACGCCGTTGCCGGAAATCCCTCCTTCCGGGAAGAGGCAGAGAACTCCGCCCTGTCGAAGCTCTTTTCTGCTCCGGGCGAGGAAGCGTTTCATCGCTTTCGGCCGACGTTGATCCGGCACCCGGATCACACCGAGATACCAGAAGAGAAAACGCAGCAGCGGCAGGGCGTCGATCACCTCCTGCCGGATCATGAAGCGGACCGGCCGCGGCGTCAGCGACTGAACCAGCAGCAGATCGATCAGCGAAACATGGTTGGCGACCAGCAGAACCGGGCCGGAGGCCGGGATGTTTTCCGTGCCGTCCCGTCGCAGCCGGAGCAGAGTGCAGCGCAGCAGCAGAACGGTCAAGCGAAGCGTCAGCGTCGGATTCAGAAAGAAGATCAGCATCCCGGCAATCAGGATGAGTTCCACGGCGAATACGGCGGATGAACTCCAGGACATGATTCACTCCAGATGTTGCAGCAGCGATTGAAATGTTTCAAGATCGGGGCAGTTGAGGAAGGGATTCTCCCGTTTCTCCTCGCCCAGCGTGCGGAACGGCACCGGGCCGTAGTCGTGGCCGGAATAGACGACGAGACGATCGTCCAGCGGAAGGATCTTCCGGGTAAGCGACCGGTACATGTCGCGCGACCGGCAGAAGCCGATACAGCCGACGAACAGCACATCTCCCGTGAAAATCGCCGAATTGTCGGTGAGCCGGTAGCAGACCGAATCGCGCGAGTGACCGGGGGTGAAGAGCGCTTCGATTCCGGCGGTTCCGAAGGGGAGAATCTGCCGGTCCCGCAAATGGAACTTCCCCGCCATCGGATTGGTTGGGTGGGCGACGACCGGGGCGGGGAAGAACCCTTCCGCTTCGCCGAGCGCCTGATGGTGGTCGAGGTGACCGTGGGTGAGCAGAATGTAGCGCGGCACGATCGCTCCGGCCGCTTCGACCGCGCGGCGGATGATCTCCGCGTCGCCGGTCGGGTCCACCAGTGCGGCGTCTCCGTTCTCCGCCGTCACCAGGTAGGAGAAGTTGTGATCAAATCCCCCGACCGCCAGCTGCCGGACCTGAAATTCCATATTTCAATACTCTCCCATGGCCAGTGCAAGCGCCGCGTAGTCGCCGATCTTCTCCCCGAGCTGTGCCGGGACGATCCGGCAGTGGGCCGCCGCCGCCGGAATCGCCTCCCGGCGGAGGCTCTCCTCCATCGCCGGACGGATCCACGTTTCCGAGCGGGCGAAGATGCTGCCGATGACGATCCGTTCCGGATTGAGCAGATCGACCAGAAGGGCGAGGCCGCGCCCGAGCCAGCTGCCGCATTCAGAGTAGATCGCGCGTGCGAGAGGATCGCCTTCGTCGGCGGCGATGCCGACCGTCTTGGCGGTGATACTCGGCAGGTCGGCCTGCGTGGGGCACCAGGGAACCCTTTCGCCGCGCTGGAGCGCCTCCTTCGCTCGCACGGCCGCGAGCTGAGCGATGCCGCCGCCGGAGCAGAACCCTTCGAAGGAGCCCGCTTTGCCGAAACCGACCGGACCGAACGGGGCGAGGCGGATGTGGCCGCACTCCCCGGCGAGGTCACAGCAGCCGGAGTAGAGCCTCCCGTCGAGGATCAGCCCGGCGCCGAGACCGGTGCCGAAGGTGAGGAAGATGAGCGATTGAACCGCTTTCCCCGCCCCGTACTTCCATTCGGCGACCGCTCCGGCGTTGGCGTCGTTCTGGAGCCGGACCGGGCAGGGGAAACGCTCCGCGACCATGGCGCAGATCGGGACATTGTCCCACCCCGGCAGATTCGGCGGGGACTGAATGATGCCGCGGCGGCTGTCGAGCGGCCCGCCGCAGGAGATGCCGACGCCGTGGAGGTCGCCGGGCCGGAGTCCGGCCTGCCGGAGAGCCTCCAGCCCCAGGCGGCAGAGCTTTTCAATGCATTCGCCGGGCGTGGCGCATTCGCGGGTGGCAAACTGGGTGCGGCTGAGCGTTTCAGGCTCTCCGTCGCCGCGGATGGCTCCGAGGATGGCGGCGCATTTGGTGCCGCCGATGTCGAAGCCGAGCAGGTATTTCTGTTCCATATCGAAGATTCCTCTGGATGGCTGAATGCACACCTTTTTCCATATAGTAGCGCCGGAACCGGAATTTTTCAACCACCCGGTGCGACGGGGATCGCTTTTCATGCAGAATCTTATTCCACTGCCTTGAAAAATTCCGAAACAGTGATATATTCAATTACTTATTATGAATTCTGTCTGGAACCCGGACCGGAAGTCCGGATGCGGAATTGTTGCGGAAAACAACGAAATCCAAGGAGTTGATAAAATGGCTGTTCCGAAAAGAAAAACCTCGAGAATGAAGAAGCGTCAGCGCAAGGCCGCCAACCGCTATGAAGGCGTCCAGGCGAACTTCTGCACCAACTGCTCCGCTCCCGCGGCGTCGCACCGGGTCTGCCCCTCCTGCGGCTGCTACAACGGCAAGCAGGTTCTCAACGTCGAAGCGTAAAAGGCGGTGCCGGTCCGCGGCGCCTTTGCCGGAAAAGATGAGGCGTGTCGGAGAAGATGAAGATCGCCGTAGATGCCATGGGCGGAGATTACGCCCCCGGAGTGGTGGTGGAGGGCCTCGCCATCGCTCTTACGGATTTTCCCGAATATGACTTCGTTCTGGTCGGGCATGCGGAAAAGCTGGTGTTTTACCTGGAGAAGTACGGCATTGCCGGCCATCCCCGGGTGACGGTGGTCCACGCGCCTTCGGTCTGCGAGATGTCGGAGCCGTCGGCGATTTCGCTGCGCGCCAAGCGCGACTCTTCGATCACCGTCTGCGCCCGATTGCTCAAGGAGAAGAAGGTCGATGCGATGGTTACACCGGGGCATACCGGTGCGACCGTGGCGGCGACCAAAGTTCTGGTTCGCACGCTGCCGGGGATCGACCGGCCCGCGCTGGCGGCCAGCCTCCCCGCCCGCGAGGGGCGTTTCATTCTGATGGACGCCGGTGCCAATCCGGACTGCACACCGGTCAACCTGGTGCAGTTTGCCGTGATGGGGGAGATCTATGCGCAGTATCTTTTTCATCTGGAGCGTCCCCGTGTCGGCCTGCTCAGTGTCGGCGGAGAGGATATCAAGGGGTGTGAACTGACCAAGGAATCGTTCCGGCTGCTGGAGGATGTGCCGATCAACTTCATCGGCAATGTGGAGGCGGATGTCGTTTTCGAAGGGGCGTCCGATGTGCTCATCAGCGATGGATTCGCCGGCAATGTTCTGCTCAAGGGGGTGGAAGGACTGGCGAAATCGACCATGTTCTGGCTGAAGCGTGTGCTCACCAAGAACGCGCTGCGCATCGTCGGCGCCATTCTGGCCAAGAACGCGTTCCGCGAATTGAAGGCGTTCGGAGACGCCGATGACATCGGCGGCGCCCCGCTGCTCGGCATCAACGGGATCTGCATTATCGGGCACGGTTCGTCCAGTCCGAAGGCGGTCCGCAATGCCATCCGGGTCGCCGGGGAGTGCGTGACATTCGGACTCAATGAGCGGATCGTCGCCAAGATCAATGAAGCGGGATGCACCACCGCCGAGCTGGAGAAGAAAATCGCGGACGCCAAGTCCAGAAAATAACCATTCACACGCCGGGGAGCGTAAATGAGCATCAGAATTGCAGGAACCGGGTCGTATGTCCCGGAGAAGGTGTTGACCAACGCCGATTTGGAAAAGATGGTGGAGACCAGTGACGAGTGGATTCGCACCCGTACCGGTATTCAGGAACGGCGGATTGCCGCGCCCGACCAGGCCACCAGCGATATGGCGTATATTGCCGGATCGCGGGCGCTGGAGATGGCCGGGGTCAAGGGGGAGGAGCTCTCCGCCATCATTGTGGCGACCATCACCCCCGATCATGTTTTTCCGGGGACCGGCTGCCTGTTGCAGAAGCGGTTCGGGGCGCCCGGCGCATTCTGTTTCGATCTGGAGGCGGCCTGCTCCGGGTTGCTCTATTCGCTTGAGGTCGCCTATTCGCTGATGCGGGTGAACCGTAAATACAAGTACGTGCTGGTCTGCGGCGCCGAGAAACTTTCGTGCATCACCGACTGGACCGACCGGAACACCTGTGTGCTCTTCGGAGACGGCGCCGGAGCCGTCCTGCTGGAAAATGTAGAGGATGACCAGCCCGGATGCGTGCTGGCCAGCGACCTTCATGCCGACGGCAACTACGGCGACATTCTGTTGATGCCGGCGGGCGGAAGCAGAATGCCCGCCAGTGAAGAGAGCGTCCGCGAACGGATGCATTCGATCCGCATGGCCGGCAAGGAGACCTTCAAACTTGCGGTGCCTTCGATGGTCAGTGCAAGCCGGAAGGTGCTGGAAGAGGCGGGGGTTGCTCCGTCCGAGGTCAAGCTGGTGATTCCGCACCAGGCCAATCAGCGGATCATTCATGCGGTCGCTCAGCGGCTCGATGTGCCGGAGGAGCGGGTGTATGAGAACATCAGCCATTACGGGAACACCTCCGCCGCGTCGATCGGCATCTGTCTGGACGAGGTGGTGCGCGGGGGGCTGATTGAGCGCGGCGACTATGTGCTGTTGACCGCGTTCGGCGGCGGCCTGACCTGGGGTGCGCTGCTGCTGAAATACTGAATTTCGCCGATTCTGTCCGGGTGCATTTCAACCCGGCGGCGATGCGATTCGCCCGGTGTGAAGACTTGAAAAACGGCGGATCGCGTGATATGTTATAACGTTGTTGCAGTTAACCTGCATTTCTGGAACCTCAGTCCTTTCGACGGGACTGAAGCGGTGGCGGAGGAATCCGCCGCTGCTGCGCCATGAGGTTTGTCTTGATGAGAACGGGTTCGCCGGATCGGGGCGGAGCGTTTTCATGGAACTGCCTCTTTCGCGCCCGGCTCCGGGGATGCGAAAACAATGGAACAAATCCAAATGGAAGAGGCAAAGCACATTTGTGTGTATTCCGGCAGTGCGCATCCGGAGCTTTCACAGCAGATTGCGAACTATCTCGGCATCAGCCTGGGCAAGGTGCACCTGACGCACTTCCCTGACGGCGAGATTTTCGTGCAGTTCGAAGAGAACGTCCGGCGGGCCGATGCATTTCTGATTCAGCCCACCTGCAAACCGCCGAATGACAACCTCATGGAGCTGCTGATCATGATTGACGCCGCCCGGCGGGCGAGCGCCGCCCGGATCACCGCTGTGCTCCCCTTCTTCGGTTATGCCCGGCAGGACCGCAAGGATAAGCCGCGGGTTCCGATCACCGCCAAGCTCGTCGCGAATCTGCTGACTGTGGCCGGCGCGGACCGGATCATTACGATGGATCTTCATGCCCAGCAGATTCAGGGGTTCTTCGACATTCCGGTGGACCATCTCTACGCCCGGCCTGTGCTGGTGCCTTATCTGAAGAAACTGATCGGCAACAACGGCGTGGTGGTCGCTCCCGACTCGGGCAGCGCCAAGATGGCGATGAACTACGGCGACATGCTCGAAGCGGGCTTCGCCGTGGTGACCAAGCGCCGGATCAATGCGACGACGGTGGCCTCGAGCCATCTGGTCGGCGACGTCAAGGACCGGATCTGCGTCATCACCGACGACCTGACCAGCACGGCGGGGACGCTCTGCGCTGCGGCGAAGATTCTCAAGGCGAACGGCGCGGCGAAGGTCTACTGCGCGGTCTCCCACTGCCTGCTTTCGGACATCGGCAAGGAGAAGCTCCTGGCGACCCCCGAAATTGAGCAGGTCATCACCACTGATGCGGTTCCGATTGTCGACGATCTCGGCGGCAAGATCAAGGTTGTGAGCATTGCGCCGCTGCTGGGTGAGGCGATCCGCCGCATTCACGACGGCAAGTCGGTTTCGTCGCTTTTCTACATCAATCACTAAGCATTGACAGCAACACGTGGCTCATAAAATTACCAAGTAACAAGAAAGGGATTCCATGAGCAAAGTCAACAATGAAATTGCGGTGCAGGAGCGCCGGGAGTTCGGCAAGAACGCGTCCCGTCGCGCCCGCAAGGCCGGGCAGATTCCGGTCTCCGTCTACAGCAAGGGCAAGGAGAGCCGGTCGTTTCTGATCGACGCCGACGAGTGGAAAGTGCTCTCCGGCCACGGTGCGCACATGGTCACGCTGCTCGACGGGGCGAAGAAGATTCCGGCGCTGGTCAAGGAGGTTCAGTTCAACTACCTCAAGAACTATGTGCTGCACGTGGACTTTCAGGAGGTCGATCTGAATCAGGAGATCACCGACTTCGTTCCGATCCACGCGCACGGCGAATCGGTCGGAGCGGCGCATGGCGGCATCCTCGAGCAGGAGCTGCATGAGCTGGAAGTCACCTGCCGTCCGGATCATCTGCCGGAGGCGATCCGGGTCGATGTTTCCGCACTGGCGATTGGTGATTCGCTGCACGTGAAGGATCTGGTGCTGCCGGAAGGGGTTCGCACTGCCGAGGATCCGGAGACGACGGTGTTCCACGTGGTCCGTCCGAAGGAGGAAGAGGTTGCCGAGCCTGCGGAGGCTGAGGTGACCGAGCCGGAGGCGATCAACGAGAAGAAGGCCGAAGAGAAAGAGAAGTGATCCGGCAGTGGATCCGGCGGAGGGTGACGAATGGAAGAGATCGGCTTGATTGTGGGGCTGGGCAATCCCGGGCCCGAATATGCCGGTACCCGTCACAATGCCGGATTCATGGTGATCGACCGGCTGCTGGCCGGGTTCCCGGCCGGGCGGTTCGAAGAGCGGCATACGGCATCGAGCAATGTCTGGGCGGGGAGGTTTCGCGGCCGGGCGTTGCTGTTGCAGAAGCCGTTGACCTTCATGAACCTGAGTGGGCAGGCTGTCGCGCTTCTGGCCCGTCGCTGTGAAATTGCGCCGGAGTCGATTCTGGTGGTTTCCGACGACCTTGATCTGCCGGTTGGTCGGCTGCGGCTGCGCAACGGCGGAGCCGACGGAGGTCACAACGGTCTGAAGTCGATCATCGCCGAGCTGGGCAGTGCCTCGTTCCGCCGACTGCGGATCGGGATCGGGCGGCCGAAGCCGGGAGAGACGGTCGATTATGTGCTCTCGAAATTCGAGGGTGAGGAGGAAAGGCGGTTTGAGGCCTCGCTGGAGGCGGCTGCGGACGCGGTCCGCGCGGTGCTGGCGGGGGGGATGACCCGGGCAATGAACCGGTTTAACGCGTGGACTCCGGTCGAAGAAAGTGAAACAAACCAAAAAAAAGAGGTTTTATCTTGAAAAAATACGAAGCGGTATTCATTCTGGACATCCGCAAGACGGATGACGAAGGGGCGGCGTTCAGCAAGGAGTTTGCCGAGCTGGTCGCGAATCTCGGCGGCAAGCTGGAGGCGGCCACTCCGATGGGGCGCCGTCAGTTCACCTATGAGATCAACAAGCGCAAGGCCGGTCTCTACTTCGACTTTCTCTTCGAGCTCGCGCCGGCCAAGGTGCTTGCGATCAAGGAGAAGTACAAGCTTGACGAGCGTGTGCTGCGCAATATGATCGTCGCGGACGAGCGTCCGGCGACGGTTCCGGCCGGTTCGGTTGCGCTCAACATGGAGTAAGCTTTGGCCGATGCGGCTGAAGCGGAGTCATCGCGCGAACCCAATCACAGGAGGTACGATCCATGGCATCGCTGAATAAAGTGTATCTGCTCGGGAATCTGACCCGGGATCCGGATCTGCGTTCGCTGCCGAGCGGTCAGTCGGTCTGCGAGATCGGCCTGGCTGTCGGTCGCCGTTATGTGAACAGCAGCGGACAGGAGGTGGAGGACACCTGCTTTGTCGACGTCGTCGTCTGGGGCAGAAGCGCCGCCAACTGCAAGCAGTATCTTGAGAAAGGTTCGCAGGTGCTGGTTGAAGGGCGCCTCCAGCTCGACCAGTGGGAGGATCGCAACGGCGGTGGAAAACGTTCGAGGCTGCGGGTAGTTGCCGAACAGATCCAGTTCCTGAATCGTCGCGGCGACGGCGGAAACGCCGGCGGCGCCCCCGCCTATGGGAACGGCGGCGGGAACAATTACGGCGGTGCTCCCGCCTACGGGAATGGTGGCGGCAACTACGGTGCGCCGCAGCAGGGTGGTGGCTACAGTCGGCCGGCGATGCCGCGCCAGCAGCCGCCGCAGGGGGCTGCCGGCGGCATGCCGCGTCAGCAGCAGCCGATGCCGCCGATGCCGCCGGAGGGCGCGTTCAATCCCGACGAGGGAGCGGAGGACGACATTCCCTTCTGATAGGTCGGGGTGGATCGGGGCGCGGAGCGGCGCTCCGGGTGAAAGTTAGACGAAAAACGATTGTTTCATAGAACGAAAGGTAAAGTTTCATTATGCAGCAGGGTGCGAAAAGACAAGGTCGCCGCAGATCGCCGGCGAAGCCGAAAGTTTGCCGTTTCTGCGAGGCGAAGGTCGCCTACATCGACTTCAAGGATGCTGAAACGCTGATGAAGTTCCAGACGGAGAAGGGCAAGATCATGCCCCGCCGGATCACCGGCACCTGCCTGGATCACCAGAAGATGCTGGCCGCCGCCGTCAAGCGGGCGCGCGTTATCGCTCTGGTCTACTGAGAAGAGGGAGGGAAAATAGATGGCTAACGTTAGTTTGATCCTCCTCGATGATGTGGAGAAGCTCGGCCTGGCCGGCGACGAGGTGCATGTTGCTCCGGGTTATGCCCGGAATTACCTGATTCCGCAGGGGCTGGCGGCGAAGGCCACTCCGGGGACGCTGCGGCTGATCGAATCGCGCAAGGCGTTGATTGCGGCGCGGCGCGAGAAGGAGCTTGCCGAGGCGAAGGCGCTGGCGGAGAAGCTTGCCGGGATTGAAATTTCGATTCCGATGCAGGCGACCGACGATGATCAGCTGTTCGGTTCGGTCACTGCCCGCATGATTGCCGAGCAGCTGGCTGCGCAGGGGTGTGCGGTTGAGCACACCCGCATCAAGGTTGATCCGCCCATTCGGACGCTCGGGAGCTTCGAAGTGGAGGCAAAGCTTCATGCGGATGTTATCGCGAAGCTCAAGGTCTGGGTTGTCCGGGGCTGATGCATGAGTGATGACAGGAGAGAGGCGGCGCCGCGTCCGGCGGGAGTTCTTCCCGACCGGGCCCAGCCGCACGATCCCGCGGTTGAACGGGCTGTCCTTGCGGCGATGCTGCGGGAGCCCGACAGCTGCGTCAATATTGTGATGGAACACTTCCGGGATCCGGAGGTGTTCTATTCCCATGTACATCGGGAGATTTTTCAGGTCATCGTCGACCTGTACAACGATCCGGACCAGACGGTTGATCTGGTTTCGGTCGCCCACCGTCTGCGGACGCTCAACAAACTCGAAGCCGTGGGGGGTGAGCTTTTTCTTGCCGAATTGGACGGTGCGATATCGACCACCGTCAACATTGAGGCGTGGTGTCTGATTCTGCGCAAGTATCATACGCTGCGCAAAATGATCGATGTATGCAGCGAATCGCTGCTCAAGTGCTATGACTCCGACGCCGATGCGGGCCGGCTGGTCGAAGAGATTGAAACCGATATCTTCAATGTCCGCAGCCAGGAAGAGACCAGCAGCATCGTTGAAATCTGCGACAAGATCGAAGAGGAATTTCACGCGCTGTGGGATATTTACGAAGGAAAGGTCGAGGTGGGGATTCCGACCGGTTTCGCCCAGCTTGACAGTTACACCGGCGGACTCAAGCCGGGGGAGATGTTTGTCCTTGCCGCCCGGCCTTCGATCGGGAAGACCAGTCTGGCGTTGAATGTGATCCGCAATCTGGCGCTGCCGACCCGGTCGCCTCGGCCGCGGAAGGTGGCGTTTTTCAGTCTGGAAATGACCGCCGAACAGATTGCCCGCCGTTTGCTCTGTACCGAGGCGGGGCTTTCGGAATCGGTCTTCTGGAACAAGTCGTTTCAGGCCAGCGAACTGACCCGGCTCACCGGGGCGGTGGCGGCATTCAAGAAGGCGAAAATTTTCATCGATCCGACCGGCGGCATCACCATTGCGGAGCTTCGGGCCAAGGCGCGCCGGTTGAAGCTCAAGGAGAATATCGATGTGATCGTCATCGATTATCTTCAGTTGATGCATGCCGATGGCCGGGTTGACAGCCGCCAGCAGGAGGTGGCCGAGATTTCGGGGGGCATCAAGAAGCTGGCGAAGGACCTCAAGGTGCCGGTTCTGGTGCTGGCCCAGCTCAACCGCGAAGTGGACAAGACCGCGGGGGCGGGGGCCCGGCCGAAGCTGGCGCACCTGCGCGAGTCCGGGACGATCGAGCAGGATGCCGACATCGTCACCTTTCTCCACCGCAACCGTGAGGATGCCAAGGAGGTTTCGTCGCCTAACCAGAGTGTCGAGGCGGAGTGGATTATTGAAAAGAACCGTAACGGGCGGACCGGGAATCTCAAGCTGCTCTTTTTCCCGTCGCGGATGGAGTTCATCCCGGCGGCGCCGTACAGCGAGGAAGACTGCCCGAAATAGTGTTTCGCAGGATTCTGCGTGGAATTGAAATAGAACAGTACCCGAGGGAGACCAGCAACGTGAATTGGGTAAGACGTTTGGGCGGTGCCGCCGTCGTGTTGGCTTTGGCGTCGGTTCCGGCATTTGCCGCGAAGGTGGCTGAAGTGAAGTTTGACCAGCAGGGGACGCAGCAACTCCCGGTGGAACAGCTCCGCTTCAATGTGCAGCTTCGTCCCGGCATGGAGTTCAAGCGGGGGATTCTCGATGAGGACGTGAAGCGTCTCTACAACACGGGCAACTTTGCCGACGTGGTTTCCGAGGTTCGGGAGCTGCCGGGGGACAAGGTCGAAGTCACCTTCCGGATCCGGCTCAAGCCTCGGGTTTCGGAGATTCTCTATCAGGGCAACGAGAAGTACAAGGCTCATGAGCTGGCCCGCGAGGTTTCGCTGGTGGAGGGGGGACTGCTGAACGATCGGGAATTGCGTGAGAGCGCCGACAAGCTGCGGAAATTTTATCAGGACAAAGGGTATTCCGATGCGACGGTTACCCCGGTGGTGGAACCGGACGGGCAGGATCGGGTCAAATTGACGTTCCGGATCGCTGAACATCTCAAGCAGCGGGTGAATGACGTTCGGTTTGATGGAGCGACCGTCTTCAGTCAGTGGGATCTTCGCCATTCGATCAACAATCAGTACAGCTATATGAACTGGCTGCCGTTTGTCAACGACTACCTCAATTACGGGCTGCTCAACCGGGCTGAGCTGGAGTTGGACAAGGCGCGGCTGCGCGACAAATACCACGATCTGGGTTACCTCGACTTCAAGATTGAGGATGTGAAGATCACGCCGACTCCGGAGGACCCGGAGTACATCGACATCGACTTCAAGGTGACCGAAGGTGAACCGTACAAGGTGGAGAAGCTTTCGGTCGGCGGAAACACGGTGTTCACCAATGCGGAGCTGGAGGCGGTGTTTCAGCTGCATCCGGGCGAGACCTTTTCGCGTGCGCTGGAGGAGGCGACGATCCGGGCAATCACCGCGATGTATGAGTCGCTCGGTTACGCCGACGTAGTCTGCCGCGCGGTCCGCAGCGAGGATTTCGAGAACCACAGGGTGGATGTGAAATTCGAAGTGACCGAGGGGCGGAAATACCATGTCCGCGATGTGGTGATCGTCGGGAACACCGAGACGAAGGACAAGGTGATCCGGCGGGAGCTGGCGATTCAGCCGGGCGACCCGGTGGACCGCAACCGCATCGAGGTGAGCAAGCAGCGGCTGATGGGGATGGGATATTTCGAGAAGGTCGAGGCTGCGGCGGTGGGTGCCGATGCGCTCGACGAAAAGGACGTGCAGATCACGGTCAAGGAGAAGGAGAGCCGTTACAACTTCCGCATCGGCGGCGGCGCGTCGGATGTGAACAGCGTGTTCGGTATGGCGGAACTGTCGTCGAACAATTTCGACATCACCAATCCCGGAAACTGGTTTTACGGCGGCGGCCAGCGGTTTCGGCTGCAGGGGATCTTCGGCATCGAGAACGCCGGATTCAATGCGGACTTCGTCGAACCGTGGCTCTTCGACCTGCCGTTGCGCTTCGAGCTCTCCGGCTACATGAACCAGGTGGAATACGATCAGTGGGATGAGGAGCGGATCGGTGTGCGCACTTCGCTCTCCCGCCGCATCTTCGACGACTTCACCCAGGTGACGGTCGGATACAAGTTCGAGCATGTCAACGTGAACCATCTTGGACACCATCTCAAGTACTATATCAAGAGCAACGATCTTGACGGCGGCAGCTATGTGAGCCAGCCCTCCTTCATGATCGGCCGGGATACCCGTGACAGTCTGACCGATCCCACCAGCGGCTACAACATCAACTTCTTCGGTTCGATCACGCCGAAGGTGCTTGGGTCGTCCAGCAACTACTATCGGCTGGAAGGAAAGGGGAGCTACTACATGAGCTTCTTTGACAAGGCGATCATTGCGATGATCGGCGGTAAGATCGGCACGGTGGCCGCGTTCAATCGCGAAGACGACGTGCCGCTCTACGAACGGTATTTTCTGGGCGGCAGCGATTCGATTCGCGGCTTTGAGTACCGGACGGTTTCTCCGGTGGTCAACCAGCGTAACATCGGCGGACAGACCATGCTGCTGCTGACTGCGGAGGTGACCCATCCGATCTGGGGGCCGATCCGCGGTGCGGTCTTCGCCGACGCCGGCAACGCGTGGCGCAACTCCTACAGCATGGGGTTCAGCAAAATGAATGTCGGCGTTGGTTACGGATTGCGGATCAAACTGCCGGTCGTCAACGCGCCGATCAAGCTGGACCTTGCCTATCCGGTGGTCAACAATCAGGAACATGAGGCCAATCGGCTTCGGTTCCACTTCAACATGGGGTTCACGTTCTAGAGGGAGGAGCGGCGCAATGGGTGCGGAACATTACGAACCGACCGCGGAAGGTCTGCTCCGGCTGCTGGAGCGGCTTCGGGCGCCGAACGGTTGCCCGTGGGATCGGGCGCAGACCCGGGAGACACTGGGGCGGAGTCTGGCCGGTGAGACGGCCGAACTGCTCGATGCGATCGACCGCGGCGATGCGTCGGCGATCTGCGATGAATTGGGCGATGTGCTGATGAACGCATTGTTTCAGATTGTGCTCGCCCGGGAGAAGGGGGAGTTTACTGCGGAAGATGTGTTCGGCGGGGTTATCGCCAAGATGATACGTCGTCACGCGCACATTTTCGGAGACGAGAAGGCGGAGACGCCGGAGGAGGTCACCGCGGTCTGGCGGAAGGTCAAGGAGGCGGAACAGGCCGGTTCCGCCGCTCCGGAGTCGATTCTGGATAAGGTCCCGCATTCGCTTTCGGCGCTCGACCGGGCGGAAAAGTTGCAGAAGAGAGCGGCGAAAGTCGGGTTCGACTGGAGTGACGAGGCGGGAATCCTCGCCAAGATCGAGGAGGAGCTGGGCGAACTCAAAGAGGCGATGGCTTCCGGCCGGTCGGAGGAGATCGACGCGGAGCTGGGGGATCTCCTGTTTGCTGCGAGCAATCTCGCCCGGTTTCGGGGGGGGCGGACCAGTGAGGAGCTGCTGCGGCAGACGAATCGGCGATTTGAAGGTCGATTCCGCTTTATCGAACGGGAGCTGGCCCGGGAGAAGATTCCGCTTGAATCGGCTGGCATTGAGCGGATGGAGGCGCTCTGGTGCGAGGCCAAGCGGCACGAGCGGGAAGAGCGGACGGAACCATAACCCGGCCCGGAACATGAATCGGGAAGTGAGAACAACAGGACGCGCCGACGGGCGGGTCCGGAATCCGGGAGGAGATAGATGATGCGAAAAGAATTTCTGCCGTTCACCAAACCGGCAATCAACGAGGATGACATCCGGGCGGTGACCGAGGTGCTTCGTTCCGGCTGGATTACCAACGGTCCGAAAAATCAGGAGCTGGAGGCGGGGGTCTGTGCGTTCACCGGCAACCGGTACGGAGTTGCGCTCTCGTCAGCGACGGCGGCGATGCATCTGTTGCTCAGGGCGATGGAGATCGGTCCGGGTGACGAGGTGATCACGCCGTCGATGACCTGGGTTTCGATCGTCAATATGATCGTGCTGGCCGGGGCGAAGCCGGTTTTCGTCGATGTGGATCGGGAGACGCTCCTGGTGACGCCGGCGGCGGTGCGGGCTGCGGTTACGCCGCGGACCCGGCTGATTGTGCCGGTTCATTTTGCCGGAGCCGCGCTGGATCTGGACGGCATTCGTGCGGCGGCCGGGAGCGTTCCGGTGGTGGAGGATGCTGCGCACGCGCTCGGGACATATTACAAGGGGCATCATATCGGTTCGACCGGTTCGGCGATCTATTCGTTCCACGCGATCAAGAATGTGACCACCGGGGAAGGGGGGATGTTCGTTACCGACAACCGCGAACTGGCCGATTCGATCCGGCTCTGGAAGTTTCACGGCATCGGCATGGATGCGTTCGACCGGCAGAACCGGGGGCGTTCGCCGCAGGCAGAAGTGCTTCATCCCGGTTTCAAATACAATCTCACCGACATCTGCGCAGCGATCGGCGTCAGCCAGCTGGCGCGCATTGGAGAGATCAATGCGAAGCGGCGTGCGCTGGCGATGCGGTATCGGGAGTTGCTGGCCGATGTGCCGGAGATCCGTCCGCTGGCGGATCCGGTCGGGTATGAGTTCACCCATGCCTGGCACCTTTTCGTAGTGCGGGTCGATACGCCGAAGATCGGCCGGGATGCGTTCATGGCGGAACTGAAGGCGCAGAACATCGGTACCGGACTCCATTTCCGCTGCGCCCACCTTCAGAAATATTATCGGGAGAAGATGGGATTCCGCGCGGGGACGCTGCCGGATACGGAATACAACAGCGACCGGATCTGTTCACTGCCGCTCTTTCCGGATATGCGGATGGAGGATGTGGACGATGTGGTTTCGGCGATCAAAACCGTGCTGGCGGGGAGATAGCAGCCGATGGAGAACTCCTTTACCGGCGACTCTGCGATGGCCGGGCGGCGCAGTGAACTTTTCTTCTGGAGTTTCGCAGTCGTTGCGCTGTGCCTCTTTCTCGGGCACAACGCGCTGTGGGCTTCCGAAGGGCGCTGGGCGGAGATTGTCCGCGAAATGCAGCGTACCGGAGACTTGCTGCATCCGTCGATCAACTGGCGGATTTGCGGGAAGCCGAATCTGACCAGCTGGCTGGGACTGCCGTTCGCCGCGCTTTTCGGCGGAGGGAGCGAATGGGTCGTGAGGCTGCCGGGCGTCCTGGCGGGACTGGCCGGGCTTTACGGGACGCTGCTGCTGGGCAAGAAGCTCTTCGATCGTCGAACTGCGCTGCTGGCGGGATGGATGCTGCTGAGCAGTTACGGCTTTCTCTTCTGGTCCCGGAATGCCGCCGCTCCCGCGGACATCGCGGCGCTTGCTTCGACGGTTCTGGCCGTGGCACTGTATCATCAGCGGGAGGAACGCGGCGGATTCTGGAGTTTCCTCGGATTTTATTTGATCTGTTTCTGCGGTGTTCTGGCCGGAGGCATTCCGGTGCTGGTGATGCCGTTTGTCGTACTGGCCCCGCACCTTGCCGCGGAGGGGCGCTGGAGGCGCTTTCTGGGAATTTCTCCGGTGGCCGCCTTCCTGCTGACCGGAGGCGGATACCTGGCTCTGTTCCATGCTGCCGCGGTGCTGCCGCCGGTTTCTTCGCTGGAACTGCCGCCGGAGAGCGTATCGACCGGCATTCTGCAGATGCTGCGGGAAGATTTTCTCCGTCCGGCGACAGAGTTGATCCGGGGGAAGCCGGGTTTCGCATACCTCTGTCATCTGCCGCGGTGTCTGCTGCCGTGGTGTCCGCTGATCGTCGTGGCCATCGCCGGTCTGGTGCGGAACTGGAAGGACCTTTCCGACACGCTGCGCGAGCTGCTGACGGGGGCGCTGCTGCTTTTTGTATTCTTTCTGTTTCTTTCGCCGCGCCGCTGGTACAGTGTGCTGCCGCTGCTCCCGTTCTGCACACTGCTCGGCGCGGTCGGAGCTTCCGGCCCGGCGGGGGTGGAGAAGTGGAATCGTTTCATCTGGCAGCTGATGCATTTTCTGGTGATTACCGCCGCTTCGCTCGCGGTGGCAAGTCTGGTGGCGATTCCGCTCTGGTATCGGTTTGTCCCCTTCAAGCCCCCGTTGCTGCTGCTGGTTGGGCTTCCGGTTGCGGGGGTGCTCACTTTGTGTGTAATGATGTTTGACAGCCGTTCCGACGGCATGCTGGAGCGGCTGACCGGAATGCCGTTCCGGTTCGGGGCTCCATTGCTGGGGGGGGCGATTCTGACCGCGGCACTGTTTGACTGTGTGCTGCCCTCTTTTACGATCTACCGGAGTGAAAAACCGTTTTACCGGGAGTTCCGGAAGAGTGCGGGCGTCTCTCCGTCGCGGTTTTTCTGCTGGGGGGAGAAGGTGCCGGCGAAACTGCTTTTCTACCTCGATTTTCCCGGACCGGTTGCTGATTCCGAAGCGGATTTCCGGTCGGAAAAGGGAAGGAGTACGCCAGTGGATTCGGAAGCGGAGTTTCGGGCTCGCCTGGCCCGGTTGTCCGCATTTCTCACCCGGAACGCCGGAGTGCCGGTGGCGGTGATGGCGGGGTGTCGATCGGAGAGCGCGGAGTCGTTCGCCCGTGCGGTGCGTGAGCTCAGGCTGCCGATCGACCTGAAGAATCCGAACTACTCGGAAGCCGCCCACAAGGTTATGAAAATGGAAAACGATGACCGGTGCCGGAACATCTGGCTGTTCACGGCGCCCGGGAAAACAGAGGAGCAGCAGTGAGTAAATGAAAAAATCCTCCCAGGTGAACTTCATTTCCGTGGTTGTCCCCGTCTACAACGAGGAGGGCTGCCTGCAGGAATTGATCGATCGTACGCTCAAGGCGCTGACATCCACCGGAAAGAAGTTTGAATTCATTCTGGTCGATGACGGGAGCCGGGATCGATCTGCGGAGATCATGAAGGCGGCGGCCGATGCACATCCGGATGTGGTGATCGCCTGCATTCTCAACCGCAACTACGGGCAGCATTCGGCGATCATGGCCGGGTTCTCCCTGGTGCGCGGCGACCTGGTCATCACCCTCGATGCGGATCTGCAGAATCCGCCGGAGGAGATTCCGCGACTGGTTGCCGCGGCGGAGGAGGGAAATGATGTGGTAGGCACTGTCCGGCAGAATCGTCAGGATACGCTGTTCCGCCGGACCGCTTCGAAGATCGTGAATGCCGTCGCTCAGAAAGCCACCGGTGTACACATGAAGGATTACGGCTGTATGCTCCGCGCCTACCGCCGTCATGTGGTGGAGGCGATGCTGCAGTGCAATGAACGCAGCACCTTCATTCCTGTGCTCGGCAACAGCTTTGCGCGCAACACCTGCGAAATTCCGGTCGAGCACCGGGAGCGCGCAGTTGGGGAATCGAAATATTCGCTCTGGAAGCTGATCAATCTGCAATTCAATCTTCTGACCTGCATGACGACCGCGCCGCTGCGGATGCTGACCTACTTCGGCATGCTTGCCGCGGGGAGCGGTTTTCTGCTGAGTTTGTACATCATTTTCCGGCGCGTTTTCGATGAGGATGGAGATCGCTGGGCGAACGGGGGAACCTTCACGTTGTTTGCGATCCTGTTCATTTTCACCGGAATTCAGATGGTGGGCATCGGCATGATCGGCGAATATATCGGGCGGATCTACACCGATGTCCGCAACCGGCCCCGTTATTTCATTGAAGAGATCTGCGGCCGTCGCTCCGAAGAGGAAAAGTAGGTGATTCATGGGGCGGCTCGTCATCATCAGCGGCGACGATGATTTCGCCGTCAAGGAACGCGCCCGCGCGGTCGCCGGAGAACTGGCAGGCGGGGAGTTCGAAGAGAATCCCGCCGTGGAGATCATCGCCGGAGACGGGGAGGAGCTCAAACCGGACGCCGTTGTGGCGCGCTTTCTGGACGCGTTGCGCACTCCGCCGTTCCTCTGCGACTCCAAGCTGGTCTGGCTCCGGCATTTCCGCGATCTCGAACTTTTTTCGGCGAAGGAGCCGGATGACGGCGTCGCCGGGGTGCTGGAGATCCTGTCGAATCCGCTGCCGCCGGAACTCTCCGTCCTGATCGATGGCGGCGGACTGGACCAGCGGAAATCCTTCGCCAAAGCGATGAAGAGCGCCGGTGCCGGTCTGGAGGTGCTCAATGCGGTGAAAGCGACCGACCGCCGGTTTGCCGACGAGCGCCGGGGAAGTCTGCGCGATATCTGCAGCGAGCTGGGGAAGTCGCTCGATCCGGCCGCCGCCCAGTTCCTCACCGAGACCATCGGCGGGGATTCCGGACTTCTCCGCAACGAGCTGGAGAAACTGTGCAGCTATGTCGGAGAGGCCGCCGTCATCACGCTGGCCGATTGCCGCGCGGTGTGCAGCCGCACTCCGGAGACGGTGAGCTGGGAGTTCACCGGCGCCATCGTCGGCCGGGATCGGCCCCGGGCGTTGCGGTTGCTCGACATCATGCTTCGTCAGGGGGAGCCGGAGATCCGGCTGATGTATGCCCTGTCGGGCGAGTTTCAGAAGTTGATTCAGACCAGGCTGGCGATGAAGCAGCTGAAACTGACCCGGGTTTCACCGCGGACATTCGATTCGCTGCCGGAGTCGCTGAAGAAGGAGTTCCCCGACAATCCGTTGCTCAAGCTCCATCCTTACCGGGCGTTCAAAACCTGCGAGGGGGCATCCGGCTTCTCCGACGGGGAGCTTGCGCGCGACCTTGAGGCGGTCCGGAATGCCAGCCGCGCGCTGGTCTCCGGCGGCGGAGAGCCCCGAATCATTCTCGAACAGCTGGTCCTGCGGCTGACCGCGCGCGACTGAGGCACGTTACCGGCAGAGCAGATCCAGGGTGCCGGGCTGTTCCGGTTCCGTCACCGGCGTGGAAGGCGCGGGAAGTTTTCCGGTGAGCGGTATGGCGAGGTCGGTCAGCAGCCGATACCAGGCGAGCCGCCAGGAAAGGGTTGCGTCGACCAGTTCGAGTGCGGCCTCCCGGTCGCCGGGGTGAAGCTCCAATTTGAGTTTCGCATGGTGGACCCTGTTCCAGGCGGCGGCGAGATGTCGGCGGTCCAGATCGACTTCGAAGGCGCATCCCAGTGCGTTGGCCTGATGGACGGCATACATGGCAAATCCATCCTTTTCCTGCAACGAGTGACCGGCCAGGCGGCGGGGCAGGCGGTAGAGCGCCTCGGCCAGCATCGCTTCGGCGGCGGCGTCATCGCCGTAACGGCTGCGGAGACGATGCACTGTTGCCGCCGAAAGCCGGAAGCCTGCGGTTTCGGAACGACGCTCCGAAGCGACCGTGTAGAGAAAATCCGGATTCGATGGCGGCGCGACTGGATCGGCCAGCGCATTTTTGTTGAATTCCGCGATCTCATCGGCGGGGAGGCCGGTGAGGATGCGCAACTCCAGAGCCAGCTCCTCTGCCCGCCGTCTTTCCGCATCGTCCGGCGCAAGTTTGAGTCGTTCCCGGGCGGCAACCAGTCGCGACGCAAGCGCGGCAACCCGGTAACGGAGCAACTCTCCGGCCCGAATCCGGCGGTGCTCGACCATGTCGACTCCGGAGGGAATGGTGATCAGATCATTGTAGGCGATGGCGTCGTCGAGCAGTCTCAGGCGAGGATCGCGGTCCGCATCGAAATTCTGCACCGTGGTGCGCCATTCGTCGATCAGCCCGGGAATCTGGAGCAGCCGGGCGTTGCCGACATGCTCTCCGGCCAGCTCCTGGAGCGATTCAATCGTCTGGATCTCCAGCATGTTTCTGCGGGCGGCGGAAAAAAGATCCTCCAACCGGTAATATTGCTTCTCCTCGGTCGGCGGCGGCGTGGTGGTTGCCGGCTGTTGTGCGGAAGTCTCCTTCTCCGCGGGGGAGGCGGCGGGGGAATTCGCCGGCTCCGGCATCTGAGTCACATAGGTCGTGCACCCGGTGCAGAGCGACAGCAGCAGTGCCGGAAGAACGGCTGCTCGACGACCATGCGAACGCGGCGCCATTCGATCTATTGCTCCAGAATGCGCTGAATTTCAGCGAGAATGGCAGCTGGTTCCGCCATGCGGCCGGGACCGTCGTCACCGCAGGCGACCCGTCCTTCCGCCGGACCGGCGAAGAGAACACCGCGCTCCCGGAGCGTTTCGATGTTTTTCCGGCAGGCCGGATGCATCCACATCTGGGGATTCATCGCGGGGGCCAGCAGCGTTTTTCCGTTGAAGGTTGCTCCGAATGTGGTCAGGGCATCATCGGCAATGCCGTTGGCAAGTTTGGCGATGAAGTTCGCCGTGGCGGGGACGACGGCGAAGAGATCGCATTGTGACGCGAGGGCAACATGTTCCGGACGCCACTCCGGGACCTCCCACAGCGAGGTCACCACCGGCCGGCGGGAGAGTGTGCGAAAGGTGAGTTCCGAGACGAATCTCCGGGCATTTTCCGTCATGATGACCTGCACGGTGATGTTTTCCCTGACCAGTCTGCTGCACAGATCCGCTGCTTTGTAGGCCGCGATTCCGCCGGTGATGCCGAGAACGATCCTCTTATTCATGGAAGAGCTCCTGCGGAAGTGCCGCAGTGCGGAGCGCGAAAGAACGGAACAGTCCGGTCATCTCCGCCGCTGCGGTGTCAAGGTCATCGTTGATGACCAGGTAGTCGTACAAATTCCAGCAGGCCAGTTCCCGCCGCGCGCCTTCCAGCCGCATGCGGATCTGTTCTTCGGAGTCGGAAGCTCTGCCGCGAAGGCGGCTTTCCAGAACTGCGATCGAGGGAGGACCGATGAAGACAAAGACGGTGGAGCGGGCCAGTTCCGGATCGTGTTTTGCGGCGGCACGGATCTGTTTTGCACCTTGAACGTCGATGTCGAGCACCACCGGGCTGCCGCGGCGGATCCGGTCGAGGACTTCACTTTTGAGCGTGCCGTAGCAATTGGCAAAGACGCCGGCATGTTCGATGAACTCTCCGCGTGCAACCCGGCGTTCAAATTCCTCCCGTTCCAGAAAGTAGTAATGCACGCCGTGCTGTTCGCCCGGCCGCGGTTTTCTCGTCGTGCAGGAGATGGAGAATTCCAGTTCCGGCATGGCCCGGCGCACCCGGCCCACCAGGGTGGATTTCCCGACTCCGCTCGGTCCCGACAGCACGATGATCGTACCCAGTTTTTTCATTCATTCCTCCTTCTGCACAAATGGAAAACCGCCATCCGCAGTTTCCTGCAGGGCCCGGCCTCCCGCGCACTCCCGTTCCCAGCCGGGAAAGTTCCAGTGTTCCGGGAAGCGTCGGCATTGTGCCGGCTTCACCGGTTCGATCCTGCAACGGGCAGGGGAACCCTCTTCCAGAAAGCAACAACTTCCATCCGGCTTTTCCGGCAGTGTCAACCCGCTCCGATCCGGCAGCAGTTCGGTATATTCCGCCAGAAATTGCTCCACCGCCATGCCGAGAAATGCCGCAATCCGGTCGATCTCCGCCGTTTCAACTCGAACCGCTCCCGGCCAGCGGCAGCAGTTGCCGCATCTCCGGCAGCGAAATTGCTTTTTCTCTTCGGTCATGAAACACCGAACGGGTACTTCCGGAATATTCCCGGAAATACCCGCCCCTCGCGTTTACCGGAGTTTACCGGAAACTGTCAAAGGTGAAGTCGTCACCCTTGATGTCGATGAAGAAGAATCCGAGCGCGAAGTCCACCCATTCGACCGGATGGATGTAGAGATCTCCGGTAACCAGGCAGCCCAGCGATCCTCCGATTGCCCAGTAGTCGCGCTTGCCTTCGAAGAAATCGTAGATCCGCATGTCGGGGGTGGGGAAGCCGGAACGGTTTTCAATGTATTTCTTGACCAGCGGAGTGCTGTCGATCACGCTGTAGTTCTCATCACTCACGAAAATGAAAGACCAGTACCATCCCTCTTCGACGCCGAATCCGTACTGGCGGTTGTGCGCCTTGTAGGCCTTGTAGGAGAGCCCGATGCCGGCACCGCCCCAGATCGCGCGGGTGGCCATCAGCTGCGCTTCGATGACCGGACCAATGCCGAGGTTGACGGTGAACATATCCAGCGCGTCGACCAGACGGTTGGGAATGTAGAGCAGGAGCTTGTCGGCGATTTCCGAATCGGTGCCGGTTCCGGCCGCCTGCACCGGCGCTGCGGCGAAAAGGCAACCTGCAAGACTCAAGACCAGAAGGAACTTTTTCATAGATGACGAACTCCTGAAAATTGTTGTTTTCTCTAGAAACAAAACCCGTTTGTCGTTTAACCGGATGTACTTTATCACAATTCCCCGCGATTGTCCAGTGAAAAGCGGGAAAAATCAAATAATTTTAGGAAATTTCTCCGGAGGCCGCTTGGTCGGCGGAGGCGGTTCGGCCGATTCCTTCTCCTCTGCGGGCGCCGCGACCGCTCCGGGAACCGGCTCCTCCACGATTTCGAAATCTCCGGTCATCTCCGCCCGCTTGAGATCGAGCAGCTCCACCTGCAGCCGGGTGATCCGGCGCTGTTCGACCAGCAGTTCCGTCAGCGTGGTCTGCAGTTTCTTCAGCTGACCGGCCATCCCGAGCAGATTGGCGTCCAGTTCCCGGCGAGCATCCTGAAACTTCGAATAGAAGCGGGAAAGCTGGGCAACTCCCATCATTACGACGATCCAGGTGAGAGCGGCGACGATCCATAGAGTAATTGTCGGAAATTGGAACTCATCCATTTTGCAGCTTCCTCCCGGGTGGAATTGATAATCCTGAACTTCTCTTTCCTTAAAATATTACCGGTTCCGATTTTTGCAATAGCCGCGGCGGGTCAACTCCGTTTTTTTCGAGAATTTTCTCCGCAGACTCCCCGGTTTTCCCCGAAGCGCTCCTCTTTTTCGGCCTTCTCCAGCCGGTGGAGCGCCTCCGCGACGCTCTCGCCGGTGTCGGGGAAGCGCATCTCCGGAGCGATCTCCGCCAGAGGCTCCAGCACGAACCGCCGCTGCCGCGCCCGCGGATGCGGCAGCGTCAGAACGGGGCTGTTCGAACAGCGTTCCCCGAAGAGGATGAGATCCAGGTCAAGCGTCCGCGACTCCCTGCTGGAATGACACGCGGGACGCCCCGCCTCCCGCTCCAGTCGCTGCGTGAGTTCGAGCAGAGTTTCGGCGCTCCGGCTCCACTCTCCGGTCAGTGCGGCGTTGGAAAACTCCGGCGTGCCCGGTACGCAGTCCACCGGTGCGGTTCGATGGAGTCGGCTCTGCCGGATTGCCTTCACTCCGTTCGCTTCAAGTTTCCGCACCGCCTCCGCAAAGATTTCCGCACTGTTTCCCAGGTTTCCCCCCATCAGAATGGCAATTTTTACAGTTTTTAACATAAACGGCTCGTTTTTTTGCAGTTTGCGTTTTATATTTATTATTGCACCGGGTTTCACCTTTTGCAAAGAGGCGCAATGACGAATCAACTGAAAATTTATTTTCTCGGTTCCGGCCAGATTGCCGTACCGGTCCTGAAAGCAGTCGCCGCCGCCCCCCAGCTGCGGCTGGTCGGTGTCGGCACTCAGCTCGACCGCCCCGCGGGGCGCAATCGCAGACCGACGCCGACTCCGGTCGGGGCGGCCGCGGAGGAGCTCGGGCTCTTCGCCGACAAGATTCCCAACGTCAACGCTCCGGAGTTCCTCGCCGCGTTGCGGGCGAAGGAGCCGGACATGGTGCTGGTGATTTCGTTCGGGCAGATTCTCCGTCGTGATTTCCTTGAACTGCCGCCGCTCGGCTGCATCAACATCCACGCCTCGTTGCTGCCCCGCTACCGGGGGGCGTCGCCGATCACCCAGTGCATCCTCAACCGCGACGCGGAGACCGGAATCTGTTTCATGAAGATGGAGCGCGGACTCGATACCGGACCGGTCTACAGTTCAGTCCGGGTGCCGCTCGACCACCGGGAATACTGCGAAATGCTCGAAATGAAGCTCGGCGTGATCGCCGCAGAAGTTACTCCGGGAACCCTCTGCGCCATTGCCGCCGGGGAGCTGGAGCCGGAGCCGCAGGATGATACCGCCGCAACCGTCTGCACCAAGATCCGGAAGTCGGATGGGAAAATCAACTGGTCTCTGAGCGCCGACGACATCGAAGCGATGGTGCGTGCCTACTACCCGTGGCCCGGCGCCAGCTGCACACTGCTCACAACCCGCGGAGAGATGCCGGTTACGCTGACCCGGGTGCTGCCGCGGCGCGATCTCGGCGGCGCGCCGGGAACGGTGCTTCAGGCGGACAAGTATGCCCTCATCGTCGCCTGCGGGGCCGGTGCACTGGAAATCGTCGAACTGTCCCCGCCTGCCCGGCGTGCCATGCCTGCGGTGGCGTTTCTCAACGGATTGCGGGGCGAAAAACCGGTCATTCTGCCTTGACGGCCTCCGGTCCGGACTCCTGGAACGCCGCCGTCAAGACAACGGAAGAACAATTTTTTGAATGGACAATGGTATGGAAAAAAAAGGCAAGCAGATCATTCTGAACTGCGAAAAACTGGAGCGCCGCTTCGCTCTGCTCAACAACGGGCGTCTCGAGGAGTACCAGATCGAGCGCGATGACCATGAACCCAAAGTCGGTGATATCTACCTCGGCAGGATCATCAATCTGGAGCCGTCGCTTCAGGCGGCATTCGTCGACATCGGCGCCGAGAAAAACGCTTTTCTTCACTATCACGAGATGCTTCCCGGCTGTGGCGAAATGCTCGAACGGCGCGGAGAGCAGGACTCCGACTCCGACGAAGAGGAGCCGGGGGAGGAGTCGATTCAGGCGCGCCGCCGGAAACGGCAGGAGGCGCGTCCCGGGTCGAAAGTAGGCGCCGAGGCGCAACGCCGCAAGAAGAAGTTGACCGTCGCGGACATTCCCGCCATTTTCCGGCCCGGGATGGAGATTCTGGTCCAGGTGGTGAAGTCGCCGATCAGCACCAAGGGTGCACGGGTGACCACGGATATTTCGATTCCCGGGCGCTACCTTGTTCTGATGCCCTACAGTGAGCACATCGGCCTTTCCACGCGTATTGAAGGCGCGCAGGAGCGCGACCGTCTCCGCAAGATTCTCGCCGCTCTTGAACTGCCGGAGGGGATGGGGCTGATCTGCCGCACCGTCGGGGAGGGGCGCCGTTCCACCTTCTTCAAGCGCGATCTCGAGCTGCTGCTCGATTACTGGCGCAAGGTGGAAAAGGAGATGGATTCGCGCAACGCCCCGGCCCTGCTGTTCACCGAACCCAATCTCGTCGAACGGACGATCCGCGACTTCATGACCGAGGAGATCGAAGGGATCGTGGTCGATGATCCGGCGGCGGGCCGGCAGATCATCGATACGCTCAAGCGGTTCGGCGGTCGAAAAATGGCTGAGAAGGTGATCTGCTACAACGGCGCCAAACCGATTTTCGACCAGTATCGCATCAACGATCAGCTGCGGGAGGTGTTTCAGCGTGAGGTCCGCCTGCCGGGCGGCGGCGGCATCTGCATCGACGAGACCGAAGCGTTGATTGCCATCGACGTCAACTCCGGCCGCGGCCGCAAAGGGGCTGATCAGCCGGAATTCATTCTCAAGACCAATCTCGAGGCTGCGGAAGAGATCGCCCGGCAGCTCCGACTGCGCAACATCGGCGGCCTGGTCGTGCTCGATTTCATCGACATGCGCAGCGCCCGCGACCGCGAGGAACTTTTCCGCTATATGAAGAAACTGGTCAAAGACGACCGTGCCAAGACCAAGGTGTTGCCGCTCAGCAAACTCGGCCTTATGGAGATGACCCGCCAGCGCGAACATGAAAGCATTCAGGACCAAGTGTTCAACCCCTGTCCCTACTGTTCCGGCACCGGGCTGGTCAAATCCGCCGTCACCATGAGCGTTGAAATTCAGCGCCGTCTCAACACCATTCTGCGCGATCGCCGCTACCGGGATCTGCCGGTCCGGGTGATTATGCATCCGGATATTCTCGCCCGGCTCCGCAATGAGGATGCACAACTGCTCCGCGATATCGAGGAGAAGTACAAACACGATCTGAGTTTCCGGGCGGACCCGATGCTGCATTACGAGGAGTTCCGGATCGTCGATCCGGTTACCGGTGCCGAGCTGAAATAACGCCGGTTCAGCGTTTCAGCAGGGCGGCGAGGCGGTTCGAGAGGCGGACGAGAGGCAGACCGATGACGTTTTCGAATTCGCCGTCCAGACTCTCCACCAGTTCGTCGCCGTGCTCCTGAATAGCGTAGGCTCCCGCCTTGTCAAGTACGAACACCCGGTCGAGATATCCGGCAATCGCCGCATCGGTGAGCGGACGGAACCGGACAGTGGCGATTTCTTCCCACACTTCGTGAATCCGCCGCGATGGAGAGAGCAGCGCCAGGCCGGTGATCACCTCATGGCTGTCGCCGGAGAGCGCGCGAAGAATGGCTGCCGCATCGGCGGAATCCCGTGGTTTCCCGATGATCCGGCCCTTGTGGAGAATGACGGTATCCGCTCCCAGCGTGAGCGCATCGGGATGACGTGCGGCAACTGCGGCGGCTTTGCTCTCGGCGTTCCGCAGCGGGACGCTGCGCGGATCAGCCGCCGCCGAAATCTCCGCCACACCGGCGGACTCCGTCTCGAAATCAAACCCGAGTCTTGCGAGCAGCTCCCGGCGCCGGGGGGATTCAGAGGCTAGAAACAACCGCATTGCCCGGCGCCTTATCCGGCTCCTTCTCCTGCGGAATCTCCGAGGTAAGCGCCTCGATCTGGAAACGGATTTCCTGCAGCGTGTCGATGCCGAAAACCCGGTGGAGCATCTCCAGCATCCGTGGTTTGACCTCGTCGGAAATCGCCGGAAGACCTTTCCCGTCGGCCGAGAAGGAACAGCAGAGAGTCATCGAAAAACGTTTTCCGCAACGGTAGAGCATGATGCGGCGCACCGCGAGCTGCGGAAATTCGTCCAAAACCTGCCGCGCGGCATTTTCAATGGCTCCGCGCGAAACCACCAGATCCCCTGTCGGACAGCGCACCGGAATCGCTCCGCATCTGCGGGTCCGGAACAGCAGTTTGAAGATAATTTTGAGCGCCAGCAACAGCAGAAGCAGCGCAAAAACCAACCCGATGGCGGCCGCGTAACCGCGATTGAAATCGCTGCTCAACAACTGCCGCCAGAACTCCGGATCGGCCAATTCTGCAAAATTCATGCTCCCATCCTCCTCGTCAGGCTCTGGTCTTCAACAGGACACAGCCGCTCCGCCCTCCGGACGAAGCGGCTCTGCATCGTTCCCCCCGGGAATCAGTTCAGGGGAAGGACCGGCGCTCCTCCTTCGGTTTCCTCTTCGTCGGAATCATCCGGCACCGGATCATCGATCTCCTGAACCACGACATTGACTTTGAGCACCGTCATGCCGGTGGTCTTTTCGATCTCCTCGATCACCGCCTTCTGGACCGCCGTCGCAACCTGCGGAACGTTGTAGCCGGTCTTGATGTTGAGCTTGATTTCAACGGAAACCCGGTTGTTTTCCGCCATATCGACGGTGATCGCGCGGGCCTGCATACGGCGGCTGCCGACGATTTCCGCGATGTTGTCGACCAGCGTGCTGCCGGCCAGGCGGGAGACTCCCTCGATCGAAAGCGCCGCACGCCGCACAAGCGAAGCGATCACATTCTCATGGATCTTCACTTCTCCCATTTCGGAGCCTTCCAGCACTGTGGTGGCCGCCGCTTCGGCCGCCGGTGCCGCCGTCTTCTTGGAATCTGCTGCTGCTTTCATTTTCCTTCCTCCTTGTGCGGGGTGGCCCGCTCCTGCATTAATCTCTCGACAAATCCGGTATCGTATTTGCCTTCGATGAAATTTTTGTGGTTGGTGATCAACTTCTGGAAGGGAATCGTCGTCTTGATCCCCTCCACCGTGATCTCATCCAGCGCGCGGCGGCAGGTCGCAAGCGCATCCGCCCGGGTCGGGCCCCAGACAATCAGTTTCCCGATCATGCTGTCGTAATAGGTGGGAATCCGGTAGCCGGAGTAGGCGTGCGTATCCATGCGCACATTCGGCCCGCCTGCCGGAATGAAGAGCTCGATCCGCCCGGGGCAGGGGGTGAAGTTGTTGAAAGGATCTTCCGCATTGATCCGGCATTCGATCGCGTGACCGCTGATCTGCACATCCTTCTGCCGGAGAGAGAGACGCTCGCCCGCCGCCACCCGGATCTGCTCCTTGATCAGGTCGAACCGCGTCACCGCCTCGGTCACCGGATGCTCCACCTGGATGCGGGTGTTCATCTCCATGAAGTAGTAGTTCCCCTCCTCGGTGAAGAGGAATTCAATCGTTCCTGCGCTGGTGTAGCCCGCCGCCTTGGCCGCTTTGACCGCCGCGGCCCCGATCCGTTCACGCAGCCTGGCGGAAAGCGCCGGCGAGGGAGCCTCCTCGATCAGTTTCTGATTGCGGCGCTGCACACTGCAGTCACGCTCTCCGAGGTGAATCACGTTCCCGTAGTTGTCGGCGATGATCTGAATTTCAATGTGGCGCGGATTGACCAGGAACTTCTCCATATAAAGCGCCCCGTTGCCGAAGGCGTTCTCCGCTTCGGTCTTGGCCGCGTGATAGCCCTGCACCAGGCTGGCGTCGTTGTGGGCAATCCGCATGCCGCGCCCGCCGCCGCCGGCCACCGCCTTGATGATGACCGGGTATTTGAGCTGATGCGCCACCTTCAGAGCATCGGCTTCACTCACTAAAATGCCGTCGCTGCCGGGAGTGGTGGGTACTCCGGCTTTCTTCATGGTCTCCCGGGCGACCGCCTTGTCGCCGAGCGCCCGCATCGCCTCGGGCGTCGGCCCGATAAAGGTGATGCCGTGTTTGCGGCACGCTTCGGCGAAGTAGGCGTTCTCCGAGAGAAAGCCGTATCCCGGATGAATCGCGTCGACGTCGCAGATTGCCGCCACCGAAAGAATCCGGTCGATCAGCAGATAGCTGGCGCTCGACTGCGCCGGCCCGATGCAGACCGCTTCGTCCGCCATCTTGACCGCCATGCTGTCGGCATCGGCCTGTGAGTAGACCGAAACCGTGCGGATCCCGAGTTCGCGGCAGGCCCGGATGACCCGGACCGCGATTTCGCCGCGGTTTGCGATGAGTATCTTGTTGAACATGGGCTCGTTCCGTTTCCGGGTTATTCAATGACAAAGAGCGGCTGACCGAATTCCACCGGCTGGCCGTTTTCGACCAGCACCTCTTTGATGACGCCGCTCTTTTCCGCTTTGATCTCGTTCATGACCTTCATCGCTTCGATGATACCGATCACCGTATCCGGCGCGATGTGGTCGCCCACCTTGACGAACGCCTGCGCCTCCGGAGAGGCGGCACGGTAGAAGGTCCCCACCAGCGGAGCGTCGATCGTTTCAACCGAGACCGGCGCCGCCGGAGCTGCGGGCGCCGCCGGAGCTGCGGGCGCCGCCGGAGCTGCGGGC
>OLGD01000421.1_pt1 | contig 87366 bp, 59 predicted proteins | sample 1605311 | NCBI WGS metagenome assembly OLGD01 (sample SAMEA3888917, study PRJEB22519) | human gut metagenome | biome: human gut; feature: human-associated habitat; material: faeces | place: Denmark | collected 2010
TACGAATACTGGCGGCGATTGCGGGAGCACAAAGTGCGGAGCAATCGACTTTCATATTACGTAGTAATTCTATCATTGTTTGATTTAAAAGGCAAATACATTTTCAAAAAAAGTCGGGAAATGCGGTGTCAAAAAGGAAAGACTGTGTTATTATAGAAATAACTGTGCAGACACGGAAGTTTTCAGAGGAAGGATGTCGGATTTTCGTTGATACACAAAGAAGAGTGTCAGGTAAGGAGACAGAGTATGAGTGATCATAAAAGGCAGGCCAGCCGGGAAGAGGAGGCACGCCGCCGAAGGAGGGCACAGCGCCTGAGAGAAGAGCGGAGAAGAAAGAAAAGAAGAATTGCAATTATGATACGTATCGGCTGTGTTGCAGTATTTGTCCTGTTTATTATCGGAGTTATTTTCGGTGCCAGGAGCTGCAGCAGGCGCAGGGAGGAGAAGGAGGCACGGGAGAAAGCCCGGCAGGAAGCGTTGGCAAGAAAAGAGGAAGAGAAAAGGCAGCAGAACCAGAACGTCCTTGCGCAGGCAGAAGCATTGGCGGTTCAGTATGATTATGACGGTGCGATTGCATTGTTAAAAAATGTGGAAGGTTACGAGGAAGATACAAGTTTAACGGCTAAAATCACGGCGTATGAAAAAGATAAATCTGCGTTGGTGGAATGGGATGTGAATCAGGTGGAACATATTTTTTTCAGACATCTGATTGTGGATCAGGAACGGGCTGGGGCTTCTGAGGACCCGGCAGTACAGGCTGCAAATCAAAACACCATGACCGTGGAAGCTTTTTTGCAGACCTTGGAGCAGATGTATGAAGAGGGATATATTCTGGTGAGTATCCGGGATCTGGTAACAGAGGAGAGAGACGAGGAAGGGAATGTAGCTTACAAAAAGGCAGAACTTAAGTTACCTTCCGGGAAAAAGCCGTTTGTTTTGTCTCAGGAAGATGTGAGTTATCCGTTTGCACTGACGGCGGCAGGCTATGGAGCAAGAATCGTGGCCGGCGAGGATGGAAAACCGGCGGTGGAATACAGACAGGCGGATGGAAGCGTTGTGATTGGTGATTATGATGTGGTTCCATGTCTGGATACATTTATCGAGGAACATCCGGAATTTTCCTATCGGGGTGCCAGGGGCATTTTGGGAGTATCCGGATATAATGGTGTTCTGGGGTACCGCACAGACGAGGTGTTGGGAAAAAGTGCGGAAGCTGGAAATCCCTATGCAGATTACGGCGTTTATGATACGGCGGCCGAGACAGATGCCTGTAAGACAGTGGTTCAGTTATTGAAAGAGGAAGGTTGGGAATTTGCAAGTAATGGTTACGGCGGTCTGAGTTATGCCAGTACCCTTGACCGTGTACAGGCGGATGCGCAGAAGTGGAGTGAACGGGTCGGAAGCCTGATCGGAGGAACAGACCTTTTGTTTTATCCGGAAGGAACAGATATCGGGAGCTGGACAGATTATGATTCGGAAAATCAAAAATTCATGTATCTGAAATCCATGGGCTTTTCCTTTTTCTTTAATCGGGATGACGAGAATACGTTCTGGGTACAGGTTCGTCCGTCCTATGTAAGGCAGGCCAGGAGAAAATTGTAGGAAGAGACTTTCTTTCTGCGGGAAAATGTGATACGATAACTAAACGGAGATGTCTGCCGATGCGGACATCACCATACAGGAAAGTCTGTTTGAAAATTCATTTGTGAAAAATGATTTCAGGAAAGGGTAAAAGATGAAGAGAAAAATAATTGTGCTGATGCTTTGCCTCAGCGTGGGAACATTGGCATTTACAAGTTGCGGTAAAAAAGATAAAAGTGACAGCAGTTCTGTAAGTACTTCAGAAGACAGCAGTTCGGCATCTGGCGATGATTCTTCGTCCGAAAGTTCTTCGATTCCGGAGGATGACGGAATTCCGATTGAAGATGAAGAAGATGTTTTAGCATGTCTGGAGCTTGGAAAGTATCGGGGGCTGGAAGTGGAAAAGACTGTGACGACTGTGAATGATCAGGAGGTGGAGGACGTCATTACCTCCAACTATAGTAATACAACGGTAACAGATGAACCTTGTCAGGAAGGAGACACCGTATATATCTCCTACGAGGGAAAAATGAATGGAGAAGCGTTTGAAGGAGGCAGTACAGAGGGGACTTCGATTACACTGGGAGCCAGCGGGTATATTGATGGTTTTGATGATGGCGTGATTGGAATGAAAACCGGAGAAACAAAGGATCTGAATCTGACCTTCCCGGATCCGTATCCGAACAATGAAGAGTTTTCCGGAAAACCGGTGGTATTTACAGTTACCGTATATAATATTTCCCGCCCATACACAGAGCTGACGGAAGAGTGGGTAAAGAAGTACTCGGATTCTTCCAGCATTGAGGAGTACCGTGCAGCGATCCGGAAAAATCTGGAAGATCAGGCAGCGGCCTCCGATGAATCTGCACTGAAGAGCAACGCCTGGTCTCAGATTATGGAGAGCACTACGATTAAGATGTATCAGCAGTCGGAAATCGATGCAGCGAAAAAAGATATGGAAGATTATATGACCCAGTATGCTCAGATGATGGGAACCGATCTGGCAGGATATATTGAGCAGATGGGTATGAGTGAAGAAGAATATGAGGCTAATCTGCTGGTGACGGCAAAGGCAACGGCAAAGGGAAATATGATTATCAAAGCCATTGCCCAGACCGAAGGGTTCACGAAAGATGATTCTGAGTACAAGGAAATTCTGGCAAAGACAGCAGAGGATTTTGGAATGGCAGAAGATGCGTTGGTGGAAGAATATGGACAGGATCAGGTGGATCGCTTTATTGACAGTGAACGTGTTATGAATGTAATTCTGGATTCTGCAACCATTAAAGAAGTACCGGCAGAGACAAAGGATAGTGCATCTGCGGAATAAGAATAAAATAATACAAGTGAATAAGTAATTTAGGAACTGTAGAAAAATAGTCTGTGCAGATTGCGCAGGATATTTCTTCGATGGTGCAAGTCAAGATGCATGAGTTATTTTCTTACAGTTCTTTGTAAAAAGCGTGTTTGGAAAATGGCGGAAACCTGATTTTAAACACGCTTAACTTAAAGTTGAAAGAAACAGGTATGAGACATGGAGAAAATTAAGGAAAGTTTAGACAGTATTTTCTCAGAGCATATTAAAAAAGTGGTGTTCAGTAATCAAAAAGATAAGGGATATTCCTATCGGAAGATTACCGTTGAGGAAAAGAAGGAGGGCTATCAGGCAGAGAAACTGACGGAGAAACAGGCATTTCATCAGGCAATATCGGAGAAAGAGCTGAGAACCTATTGTGAAAGCTGTCTGAAAGATGGATTCGGTCAGATGAATGCATGGAGTGAGTATATGGAATACAGTATCAGGATTTCCAAAAAAGGAAAGGTGCTGTTTCAGCAACGGAGACAAACAGCGCCTGTGAAGATCAGTGCTGCTCACAACCGGAAGAAAAAGTATCTTCTGGAAGAGGGAACCATAATTCCGCCGTTGGTGGATATGGGAATTTTCACAAAAGAAGGAAAAATTGTGCGGACCATGTACGATAAGTTCCGTCAGATCAATAAGTTTGTGGAATTTATTGATGAGGCAGTGGAGAAATCCGGTCTGCAGAAATTACATATTATTGACTTTGGCTGTGGAAAGTCGTATCTGACTTTTGTCGTTTACTACTACCTGGTTTTCGTGAAGAAAATTCAGGTGGAGATGGTTGGCCTGGATTTAAAAGCTGACGTGATTGCCAGATGCAATGAGACTGCCGGAAAATACGGTTATGACCATCTGGTATTTGCTGTAGGTGATATCAATGGTTATGAGAGTAACATGCAGGTTGATATGGTAATATCTCTCCATGCCTGTGATACGGCGACAGATTATGCGCTGTTCAATGCTATCCGGTGGAATGCAAAGATGATTATCTCAGTTCCGTGCTGTCAACATGAATTATGCGGGCAGATGGACAGTCAGGAGATTGCAATTCTTCAAAGATATGGGATTGTTAAGGAGAGGACGGCAGCATTGATGACCGATGCGATCCGGGGGAATCTGTTGGAAGCCTGCGGTTATAAGACACAATTGTTAGAATTTGTAGATTTGACACATACACCGAAAAATATTCTGATTCGGGCGGTAAAGTCCAATATCAGGAAGGAGCATAAAGCGCTGATGCTGGAGGAAGTGCACAGGCTTTGTCAATGCTTCCGGCTTGAGCCTACGCTTTTGCGCCTGTTGGAGGAAGAGGAATATCTGGCAGATGAAAAATGCAAATGATAAAAGTACGCTGAAGGAAAATGTTACCCATGGTACGGTCAGTTTTCCATTGGCGACGTATTCACTTGACGGTGAAGAATCCTATGGGGTAAAACCGCACTGGCATGGGGAATTTGAGATTTTATACCTGGAACAAGGGAATATGCAGCTGAAGCTGAATATGACGGAGCAATCCGTGAAGGGACCTGCGATGGTATTTGTGGAGCCCGGGGTTATTCATTCTTTTTGGATGGAAGCGTATCCAAGAGAAAGTGCATTAGTCTTTGATTTGAAGATGCTGAGCTTTGAGTATTTTGACAGTATTCAGCATCAGATGTTTCGGCCTATGTTGGAGGGGAGGCTTCATGTAGCCAATGTGATCACACCAGAAAGCGGGGCATGGGAGGAAGCCCTGGGAGGATACCGGAAAATACAGGAAATTTTAGCGCAGATGGGCACGGAGCAGATCAAGTCCAGGCGGAATCGTATCGCAGATAAGCTGCGGATAAAGGGATATTTGTATCAGATATTTGCAGCTTTGGAAGAACAAGGATGTTTTCAGGAAGAAGCGTATCAGGGAAAAGAAGATCCGTATCCGTTAGAGACAATGAAGAAGGTTCTTCATGAAATACATACGAATTATGCCAGAAAGCTGTCTCTGGATCAGATGGCTTCTATGGCAGGTATGAATCCGCAGTATTTCTGTCGTTTTTTTAAACGGTTGACGGGAAAGACGTTTACCATTTATCTGAATGAGATCCGGATTGACCGGGCAGCAGAGCTTCTGGTGAATACAGAAGATAAAATTATACAAGTTGCCGGGGAATGCGGATTTGAGAATGTAGGGTATTTTATCAGACGTTTTAAGGAGATGAAGGGAAGTACACCTTCAAAGTACCGGGAAACGGCGGGGAATTCATTTGAAATTGCAGATTAGAAATCGTTGTATAGCGGCAGTGAAGGGGGAGATATCGATATGGCAGATGGATTTTTGTCACCGGAAGGGGAATTTTTTGAAAAAACAGAGACCTATCATGCGGAGACGGCCAGAAGAATCCTGGGTGGAGATCAGGAGAATTCGGAACCGGTCAGTGAACTGATTCGGAGAGGGTATCTGGCAATGATTGAATTCCGTGCACCCGACAGCAGGGTCAGTCTGCAGCCTGACCTGGATTATGTGCTTGGAAAACGGGATGGTGTATTGACAGAGATACAGATTGCCTGGCTGAAGGAGCATCTGGAGGAATTGAGCAGACATCAACAGTATACCGTCAATATGGACACTACAGGGATTTTTAAAGATTTGCAGTTGGGCAGGGTAAAGATATATCCGGCATGTAAGGAGTGTGAGGAGTTGGCGGCACGCATGGCGTGGTGTGAAGGACGAAGGGAAGAGGAACCAAAGCGATGCAGGGGGTGTGAAGATGGGGAGGGAGGGACGGAAAAGCGGGTGGTCTGAGGGCTGACCTGCAAGTTTGCTTGCTTCTGCGCTTCTCCTCAGCTAACTTGCGTTCGTACTAAGCTCATCGCCAAAGGGCTCTTCACTAAGTACTCACAGCAAGTGGATCTTCGGACGCGCTCCGAAGTCAGCGCAAACTGCTGCAGGTCAGCCCTCAGACCGCCCGCTTTTCCTGACTTCTGCGGTTCGGCGTTTTCGTGTTCAGACATGTTGGAGTAATGAAGCAAAGGCGGATATTGTGGGGACTTGGGCTCGTCCGTTTGGAGAATTTTGTTTTGTAATTGTGCATGGTGTGGTAAAAGTGTGCTTTTCTGTGGTTTTTTAAAACTGCGGGGAAGCATGCTTTTTTTATGTACGAGGTTCAGAGGGGAAAGTGTTCTGCTGAAGAGGATCGTAGATTATATTAGTGAAGTGGTTGTGTCTGTGGCGTTTTGGAACGGGGATATTTTGTCATTTGTGTATAAGGTGGATGATAAAACAATATATATTTATTGTAATACGATAAAAAATAATTGACATACAATGATTTTACGGTTATAATAGCATATAAAGTCAGATATAGAAAAAATTTCCTGTGGATAAAGGAGGGAGTTGTTATGAAGCAGGTGGAAATGTCCCGGTATTTAAAGTTTATTACAATTGGGGTGGGAGTGTTGTTCCTGGTGTTTGTGATATGGTTTCTGCCTTCAGTGATGCGTGATTTGGTATATGAGGCGGCGGGGCCTGGGATTTACAGGGGGGCTTGTATTTTTGTGTGGGTGACAGCGATCCCGTGTTTGATGTGCTTATGGAGATTCTGGGGAATTTGTGTAAGGATTGGCAGGGATCAGTCGTTTTCCAGAGAAAATGCAGTAGATTTGAAGAAGATGAGTCATTATATGTTGGTGGATTGTATGCTGTATACGGTGTTGCTGGCAGGTATCTGTGTTGAAAAGTGGTATGAATATCACGTAGGGCTGGTTTTTGGAGTTTTATTGATTCTGTTTCTCTGCATGGCATTTGTGATTATTTGTGCAGCACTTTCGCATCTGGTATATAAGGCAAGTGAGATGCAGGATGACCAGGACCTGACGATTTGAGGAGGATGGATATGGCGATTGTTGTGAATGTGGATGTGATGCTGGCAAAGCGTAAGATGAGTGTCACAGAATTGTCGGAGCGGGTAGGGATTACCATGGCAAATATCTCCATTCTGAAAAATGGGAAAGCGAAAGCAATCAAGATGAGTACGTTGAATCAGATTTGCAAAGCACTTCAATGTCAGCCGGGAGATATTCTGGAGTACGTGGAAGATGAGATAGAGGAAGTGTGAGAACGTATAAAGAAAGGAGCAGTAGGAATATGGAAGAATGTGGTATGGTTAACAGCCAGAGCGGCTTACCCAGTGGAAATGCCCCCGCTTTTGGGGAAGGGAGACAGGAAAAGAAGAAAGTTCCGATGGTAATTGACAGAAAGGATAAATTATTTGCTTGGATTTATCTGGCAGTCGGGTATGGATTTATTTATACATTTTCAAGCGTGGAGTTTCAGCGGAATTTTGCAATCTTTATTGTTGCATATACGATGGTTGTTATGGCGTATCTGTTTTCGAAAGGAAAGAAACCTGCGGCAGAGAGTTATTTTTGGCTGGCAATTCTCTGGGGTATGGGGATTCCCTTTGCATGGTGGAGCGTGATGCCTTTTTTACAGATTCCGGCGGTGATTTTTGTGGCAGCATACTGGACGTTGACGGCAGCGGGTGGGTTGATTGAACATCAAAGGACATCACAATGGGTGATTTGTGACAGCTGGAATGCAGTCTGTATTGTACCGTTTTATAATTTTATGTGTCATATCCGTGCAATTGCCAAAGGGGAAGAAGATGAAACCGGGCAGCAGGCAGGCGCCTGGAATCGGATACTTACAATCGGACTTGGACTTTGTATTGCGATTCCGATTCTTGTGATAGCGCTGCCTTTGCTGGCCAGTGCGGATGAGGCTTTCGGTCAGTTATTGATGGGAGGCGGGGCGTATATCGAACGGTATTTTGGCGCGACGCTGGTTCGCTTTCTGTTTTCTGTTCCAGTGACATTTTATCTTTTTGGATTGATCTATGGGGGAATACAGAAACGTCACACAGACCGGATTATAAAAGAGGATGTGCGGGATGCGGGAAATGCAGTGAAGGTGGTTCCGGACATCGCAATTCAGACTGCGATTTTGGTGGTCTGCCTGGTTTATCTGTTGTTTATCGGTTTGCAGGCAAAGTATCTGTTTTCTGCATTTGCAGGGATTCGGCCGGAAGGATTCACCTATGCTGAATATGCCCGTCAGGGCTTCTTTGAACTGTGTGATATCGCAGTGCTGAATTTGGTGGTTCTGGTGGGTGCCAATTGTTTTTCAAGGACAAGGAGGAGTGAAAATGCCTGGCTAAGGCGTGGAAATGTTCTTCTGGCAGTCCTGACCTTTCTTCTCATCGCAACGGCTATGAGTAAGATGGCATTGTATATCTATGCCTATGGTTTGACAGAAAAGCGGGTGATAACCATGGTATTTATGATCTGGTTACTGGTGGTATTTCTGATGATGATCATCTGGCAGTACCGAAAGCTTCCGATTGTGCGGATTGCTATTATGACAGGCGCAGTACTGTTTTGTCTGCTTTGCGTGGTTCCGGTACATGACTGTATAGGGGCATTTAATAGATGTTTTCAGTATATTTAGTCTAATGCGGGAAAAATTAAAGTCTCGTATCTGGTGAAACCATAGAATGTGAAGGTAGAGCTATTTGTTGCCTTCACGTTCTATGGTTTTTTACCTCTTCTTTTTTTGAATCTCTATTTTGCTGCTTTTTGGGCATACTCCGTGGTTACCAGTTCTTCGTAAGGCGCCCGGCTGGAAAGTTCTCCGGCGCTGTCCAGAATGTCCTGAAGAAGTTCGAAGCTGTCCTTTTCATAGATCAGATCGCCTTTCCAGGTATCTTGCTCGTAGTAACGGGTAACAATGGTTGTAAGTGTGTCAGGATCAGTTTCTTTGAATTGCGGGGCGATTACTTCAGCGATTTCTTCCGGGGTATGCGTCTGGACATAGTCCATACCTTTTTGCAGCGCGTTGGTAAATGCCTGGATAACTTCCGGGTTTTCTTTCATATAGCTGGTTTGAGCACAGTAAGAAGTGTAAGGAACATAGCCGGAATCTTTTCCGAGAGAAGCCACTACATAGCCGTCGCCCTCCTTTTCCAGAGCAGTGGCTGAAGGCTCGAATTCTACCGTATAATCTGCGGTTCCTCCTGAGAATGCAGCGGCGGTGGAACCAAAGTCGACACTTTGGTTGATGGTCAGATCTTCTGCTGGATCAAGTCCGTTTTGTTTGAGAACATATTCAAATACCATCTCCGGCATTCCACCCTTTCTTCCGCCCAGAACTGTTTTACCTTTTAAGTCACTCCATTGAAAGTCGGGTTCCTCTTCTCTTGATACCAGGAAATTACCTGCCCGCTGTGTCAATTGAGCAAAGTTTACCACTACGTCATTGGCGCCTTCCAGATAAGCATAAATGGAGGATTCACCGCCCATAAACCCAATCTGTGCCTCGCCGGAGATCAAAGCGGTGAGAACTTTGTCGGCACCAAAGCCGGTTACTAATTCCAGGTCCAGCCCCTCTTCTTTAAAGTAGCCCTCTTCAATTGCCACATACTGGGGTGCATAGAAGATAGAATGGGCAACTTCATTCAGGGTGACTTTTGTCAGTTCGTCAGGTTTTGAAGTCTTTGATTCGGTCGATACGGAGGAACTCGCTGTGCTTTTGGAAGCAGAATCCTTTTCAGAACAGCCCACAGTCAATGTACCAAATAATAGTGCGGAACAAAGTAGGAATGCAATTTTCTTTTTCATAGAATTCTCCTGTTGAAATATATTTAGAGGTTCTCTATTTTTATATGTAGGATAAGGGGATTTGGTGACAGAAGCATAAAAATAGGTTTGAGATGTTTTCGGTTGGTTGTGAGAAAGAAATTGACAGACCTTTTCAGCAAATGTATCATAATTGTAGTTATTGATTCAATATTAGGAGGGAATATGAAAAAAAGATTATTGGCAGCGCTGCTTGCGGCAGTCTTGTGACAGGATGTTCAGAGGATGGAAAGAATACGGCAGTCGGTGAATCGGACGGAGTGAAAAGTCTGGCGATGGAGCAGATAAATAATCAGCAATTGAATATGCTTAATGATAATTACCGAACCTGTTATGAGGTATTCGTCTACAGTTTTTATGACAGTGACAAAGATGGAATCGGTGACTTAAAAGGTCTGACGGAGAAGCTGGATTATATCAATGACGGAGATGATACCACGGATGCTGATCTGGGCTGTAATGAAATCTGGCTGATGCCCATCATGCCGTCCACAACCTACCACAAATATGATGTTACCGATTATTGTGCCATTGATCCGGAGTATGGCACAATGGAAGACTTTACGGTTCTGGTAGAGGAATGTCACAAGCGTGGTGTCCGTGTGATCATTGATTTTGTTATGAATCATACCTCTTCCAAACATGAGTGGTTTACAGCGGCGTGCCAGTATTTGCAGAGTCTGGGAGAGGGAGAAGAGCCTGACGAGAGCGTATGTCCCTATGTGGGTTATTATAATTTCACGAAAGAATCAAAAGGAAATTATTATCAGGTTCCCGGAACGGATTGGTATTATGAAGGGCAGTTCTGGAGCGAGATGCCGGACTTGAATCTTTCCAATGAGGCGGTGCGCCAGGAATTCTCAGAGATTGTCCGCTTCTGGCTGGGTATGGGTGTGGATGGCTTCCGTCTGGATGCTGTGAAAGAATATGTTACTGGAAATAACAGTGCCAATGTGGAGGTACTGACCTGGTTTACGGATATGGTGAAAGCTCAAAAAGACGATGCGTATCTTGTGGGTGAGGCATGGTCTGATTATAATACCTATGCACAGTATTACGGCAGCGGCATGGACAGCTTATTTGACTTTGCATTTGCAGATAAGGACGGCTATATTGCACGGGTTTTAAATGGTTCTGCAAAAAGCGGTGCAAGTACCTATGGAAAAGCCATTGCTGCTGTGGATGAGACCATTCGTAAGTACACGGAAAATTATATCAACGCACCATTTTATACCAATCATGATCTGGCCCGTGGTGCCGGATATTATACCGGTGAATATGCGGAGTGTAAGGTAAAGATGGGACAGGCGATGAACCTGCTTATGAGCGGAACTGCATTTCTTTATTACGGAGAAGAGATTGGTATGAAGGGTGCAGGGAAGGATGAGAACAAGCGACTGGGTATGTACTGGTCTGAAAATCCGGATACTGAGGGAATGTGTGACGGACCGAAAGATGCGGATTCTGTGAAAATGTCTTACGACAGTCTGGAAGATCAGCAGAAGGACTCCTGCTCTATCTATCATTTTGTGAAGCAGGCAATTAAAATCCGGAATATCTATCCGGAAATTGCAAGAGGTACCGTAACATTCTGTGAAGAACTTTCCGATGACCAGGTCTGTGTGCTTATGAAAGAATACAAAGGTTCCCAATTACTGCTCGTATTTAATATTTCCGGGAATGAGAATACGGTAGACTTGTCCGGGGTATCGTTAAATGGAAAAGAAACAGGTGAAATAGAGGCAGCAGCCACATTACAGACTTCAGAAGAGGCGGTGTCAGTGGAAGGGAGCAAAGTGATTCTCCCGGCATATTCGATAGAAATTTTAAAATAAGGGCACTTTCAGGAGGTGTGTATTTTTATATTGACAGAAGAGAAACGGCATGATAATATTAATGAACGTTAGATGAGACTAACTACAGAGGTGAGAGATTATGCTAAGACGAAGTAAGGTTTTTTCATGGTGTCTGTTGGCATGTATGGTGCTTACCGGATGCCAGAGTAATAGTGATAAGGGAGTGCAGGATACATCTGAACGTGGGGAAGATGAGAAACGCATGGAGAATCAGGTAAAAGAACCGGTGAGCCAGGATATTTTTGCCATGGATACTTACATGACAGTTACTGCATATGGAGATACGGCACAGGAAGCTGTATCCGAAGCCGTGGAAGAGATTCAAAGATTGGATGCGCTGTTATCCACCGGAAATGAGAACAGTGAAGTTTATAAATTAAATCAGGCTGGAGGGGGAACGCTTTCGGAAGATACATGTTATCTATTGGAACGTTCTCTGGAATTGTGGAAGGATACAGATGGAAGGTTTGAGGTTGGTATTTATCCAGTGATGCAGGCATGGGGATTTACGGATGGGGAGTATCAGGTTCCCTCCGGTGAGGAGCTGCAGCAGCTTATTGCTCTGGCAGACTCATCAAAGATTTCTTTTGATGAGGAGAATTCTGCTGTCACATTTGGATTAGAAGGAATGGAAATTGATCTGGGAGGAATTGCGAAAGGCTATACATCCTCCCGTATTATGGACATTTATCGGGAGCACGGTGTGAGCAGCGGTCTTGTAAGTCTGGGAGGAAATGTACAGGTGATGGGAAGCAGACCGGATGGAAATCCGTGGCGTGTGGCAATCCAGAATCCTTCCGGCGGAGATGATTATCTTGGAGTTCTGGAGGCAGAGGATTGTGCGGTAATTACATCGGGAGGATATGAACGGTACTTTGAAGAAGACGGCATCGTTTATCATCATATCATAGATCCGGGCACTGGGTATCCGGCAGACAGCGGTCTTACGTCAGTAACGATTGTAAGTCCCGATGGAACGTTGGCAGATGGTTTGTCCACCTCTTTGTTTATTATGGGAAGAGAGGAAGCCGAAAGATATTGGCAGCAGCATAGCGGGGAATTTGATGTTATTTTATTGGACCGGGATGAAAATCTGTATATAACAGAAGGGATTGCGGATCAATTTACAAGTGAACGAGAGATTCAAGTGATAGAAAAAGGCTGAGACCTTCAAACGTGCTCTGAGACAAGGGAGGCAATGATGAAAAAACGAGACTTGTATCTGGCTGCGGCGCTGCTTCTTGCAGCGGCGGTATTGTTTTTGGTAATGCGAATCGGAAATCAGAAGGAAGGAAGTCAGGTAAAAATTACCGTAGACGGAGAAACTTATGGCGTATATTCTCTTTGGGAAGATCAGGAGATCGAAATGAAAGAGACGGCAGGAGAAAACTGTATCCGTATTGAAAATGGAAAAGCCAGAATGATTGCCGCGGACTGCCCGGACGGATATTGTATGGACCAGGGAGAAATACAAAGACCAACAGAAACAATTGTCTGTCTGCCCCATAGAGTGGTGGTGGAAGTGATTACACAAGGGGAGGCAGAGGATTCCGTAGATGTAATTGCGAAGTGATTTCTGAACAATTCCTTACGGTATTATCGGAAGAAACGTTGCCAAAGTACAGCCGGAAGTGCTATAATCACATCTAAGGAACTGTTAAGAAATAACTTGTTCATTTGAATTACTGACAAGTTATTTCTTAACAGTTCCTAACAGCGAAAAATGGGAAATACATCAGGAGGAATAACCGATGAAAGTAGGATTTATTGGCTGCGGTAATATGGCATCTGCCATGTTAGGCGGTATCATTCAGAAGGGTGTTGTAGCGAAAGAAGATTTGATGGCATCCGCCAGAACCGAAAAGACACGGAAAAAAATAAAAGAAGAATTTCAGATTGCGGCAATTGAAGATAATAAGGAGCTGGCTGCAAAATCAGATATTATTGTTCTGGCAATCAAACCGGTCTATATGGAAGAGGTGATTGAGGAAATTGCAGAATGTGTGACGGAAGAGAAGATTATTGTGACATTGGCCCCGGGCAAAACATTGGAATGGCTGGATGTTACCTTTGGAAAACCAACCAAGCTGATCCGAACGATGCCCAATACCCCGGCGTTAGTTGGTGAGGGGATGACGGCACTGTGCCCCAATGAACTGGTAAGTGATCGGGAAATGCAAGTCGTTGAAGAAATTTTCCAAAGTTTTGGAAAGACACAGGTGGTCAGCGAACCCATGATTGATGTAGTCGTTGGTGTGAGCGGGAGTTCTCCGGCCTATGTATTTCTGTTTATCGAAGCGATGGCAGATGCGGCAGTAGCCGATGGGATGATGCGTGCACAGGCATATGAATTTGCTGCCCAGGCGGTTCTCGGAAGTGCCAAGATGGTACTTGAGACGGGAATGCACCCGGGCGCACTGAAAGACATGGTATGCTCTCCCGGCGGTACGACGATTGAGGCAGTACGCGTTCTGGAAGAGAAGGGGATGCGCAGTTCTGTATTTGAGGCATCAAAAGCGGCGGTAAAAAAAGCACGCGGCTTATAAAGCGCCCCCTCTGCTCAAGTTACTGTTGTGATATTTTGTGGAAAAGGTTACATCTTCCCCAAACCAGGCAGGCGGTACAAAGCGATTGGCGGCTTCCTCATCGGGGAATTCTACTTCGGCCAGCCGCAGGGTTTCATATGGAGCATCGAAAAGGTCCAGTTCGATTTTCAGGCCATCTTCCAGCGGAAGTATATAGCGGGTTTTGGAAATCAGGATACCGTCTGTTTTGGGACGGAGATGTTCGTAGGCTTCTTTTGTAAGCGGAAGATTGTATTCCTCACGAACCATCAGTCCGCCGGATTTATAGGTGAGATAATATTGGTCATCCTGTCTCCGGATACGGACAACCGGTGCAGTACACAGATAGCCTTGTTCGATTTTGTGATGGGGGTATTGCTCCAGATGTTCCGGCAGTTCCGGAATCAGATATTTGCGTTCGATTTCCATAAAAATTCCTCTCTTTCAACAGTAGTGGCGGGCGGTTGCGAAAAATTCTGACGGATCAGAAATATCTCAATCCCGTTTGTGCTGTTTTTATTTTAGTACAAAACAGATGAAAAGACCAGCAGTATATTTGTGTGAGTTCGGAAGATACAGAGCGTCTGCATTTTAAATTTGAGGGAACGGTAAAGGTACTGAGCAGTTACAATTCAAGATGGTAAAGGAGAAGTTGATAATGGCAAAAGTGTATGTATTTATGGCAGATGGCTGTGAGGAGATAGAGGCACTGACTCCGGTAGATCTGCTTCGCAGAGCGGGCGTGGAGGTCCGCATGGTTTCTGTTATGGGAAGAAAAGATGTCTGCGGGGCACATAAGATTATTTTTGAAGCAGATCTGCTGTTTGAGGAAACCGATTTTTCGGACGGAGATGTATTTATGCTTCCGGGAGGAATGCCGGGAACTACGAATCTGGCGGCTTATCAGCCCCTTATGGAGCTTTTGAGGGAAAAAGGGAAAGAAGGAAAACGTCTTGCAGCAATTTGTGCCGCACCGGCTGTGATTCTGGGAATGAATGGATTTCTGCAGGGAAAGAAAGCAGTCTGCTATCCCGGTATGGAAGATAAGCTTCTGGGGGCCGAAGTACAGAAGGCAGCGGTTGTGACTGACGGGAATATTACCACAAGCCGCGGCATGGGAACTGCGATCGCGTACGGTTTGGAAATCATCCGGCTTTTGCAGGGAGAAGAAGCAGCAGCGAAGATGAAAACAAGTGTTGTGTACGGTCATGGGAGACAGGATTGATTGTGCGGCAGTGACGGATGGACTTGAGGATTGCAGGCGGTAATATTGAAAAAAATGGGAAGAATGATAAAAAATACTAGCCATTTCTAAGGGTTTGTGCTATACTGCAATAATGACTGTAAGTATGTGCAGAACTATCCGGAAGGAACATTTTCATAGATATCAAGGAGGAATTATACGAACATGAGCGTACAGGTCGAAAAATTAGAAAAAAACATGGCGAAACTGACAATCGAGGTTTCCGCTGAAGAGTTTGAGAATGCAATCAAAGGTGCATATCAGAAGCAGAAGAATAAGATCAGCATACCGGGCTTCCGTAAGGGAAAAGTACCGCAGGCTATGGTAGAGAAGATGTATGGTGTTGGTATCTTTTATGAAGATGCAGCAAATGCGCTGATTCCGGAGCATTATTCTAAAGCAGCAGAAGAGTCTGAACTGGATATTGTATCCCGGCCGGAAATTAATGTGGTACAGATTGAAAAAGGAAAATCCTTCATCTTTACTGCAGAAGTAGCCGTAAAACCGGAAGTAACACTTGGCGATTATAAAGGTGTGGAAGTTCCGAAGGCAGAAGCAGAAGTTACAGAAGAAGAAGTAGCTGCTGAACTGAAAAAAGAGCAGGATAAGAACGCAAGAACGATTACCGTGGAGGACAGGGCTTCTCAGGATGGAGATACCGTAACCATTGATTTCGAAGGATTTGTTGACGGTGTTGCATTTGAAGGCGGTACAGGAAAAGACTATCCGCTGACTTTGGGTTCCAAGACATTTATCCCGGGATTTGAAGAGCAGTTGGTTGGAAAGAACGTAGATGAGGAAGTGGAAGTAAATGTTACGTTCCCGGAAGATTACAATGCAGAAGAATTAAAGGGAAAAGCAGCAGTATTCAAATGTGTGATCCACAAGATCGAAGCAAAAGAGCTGCCTGAGTTGGATGACGATTTTGCTCAGGATGTTTCTGAGTTTGATACTCTGGAGGAATACAAAGCAGACGTTAAGGCAAATCTTGCCCAGAAAAAAGAGGCAGATGCAAAACGTGCTAAAGAAGATGCTGTTGTAACGAAAGTTATTGAAAATGCAACCATGGAGATTCCGGATGCCATGATCAAGACTCAGGTAGATCAGATGGTAGATGATTTCGCAAGAAGAATTCAGTCTCAGGGACTGACTTTTGAGCAGTATCTGCAGTTTACAGGTTCTACAATGGAAGCTGTTCAGGAGCAGATGAAACCGCAGGCTCTGAAACGTATCCAGAGCAGACTGGTACTGGAGAAGGTTGCAGAAGTAGAGAATCTGGAAGTTACAGAAGAAAAATTGAACGAAGAGATCAAGAATATGGCCGGGATGTACAAGATGGAAGTAGAAAAATTCCAGGAACTGATCGGTGAATATGAGAAAGAGCAGATGAAGAAAGATCTGGCTGTTCAGGAAGCGGTTACTTTCCTGGCAGAGAATGCTGTAGAGAAATAAAATGATACCAGGGTCAGAAGGTTATGCTTTTTCATGCTTGCATGAAAAAGCATGACTTCGGGACCCGTAAAACATGAGAAAGTAGCCCGAATAGGGCGGAGTTCGAATATTTTTAGGATTGCGGGAGCACAAAGTGCGTAGCAATCCGTAGGTATCATGGGGCAAAAGACCTTTTGCCCCAATATCATAAAATTAAGGCGGGAGGCTGTTAATATGAGTTTAGTACCTTATGTCGTTGAACAAACCAGCAGGGGAGAGAGAAACTATGATATTTATTCCAGACTGTTGAAAGACCGTATTATTTTCCTCGGGGAAGAGGTAAATGATGTGAGTGCAAGTCTGGTTGTGGCGCAGCTTTTGTTTCTGGAAGCAGAGGATCCGGGAAAAGATGTGCAGTTGTATATCAATAGTCCGGGTGGTTCTGTAACAGCAGGTATGGCGATCTATGATACCATGCAGTATATCAAGTGTGATGTGTCTACCATTTGTATCGGTATGGCGGCGAGCATGGGAGCCTTCTTATTATCCGGCGGTACAAAGGGCAAGCGTCTGGCGTTGCCGAATGCAGAGATTATGATTCATCAGCCTTCCGGCGGGGCGCAGGGACAGGCTACAGAGATCAAGATTGTTGCCGAGCATATCCTGAAGACGAAGCAAAAGTTGAATGAGATTCTGGCAGCAAATACAGGTCAGCCGATTGAGACAATTGCGCTTGACACTGAGCGTGACAATTATATGTCTGCGCAGGAAGCCATGGAATATGGCTTAATCGATAAAGTAATCACGAACCGATAAAAGGAAGAGGGTACTGCGCCTGCAGCGCCCTTTTGCCCTTTTGGACGGTGTGCCGACTGCGCCCCTCCTCCACAGGCAGCGCAGAATTCGTTCTCACTCCGACATCCGGACATACTTGCGCAGATTGTTCGCCTTGCGTCGGACAATCTGCGCAAGTATGTTCGTCTGTAGTCGCAATCACGAATTTCTGCGCTGCCTGTGGAGGAGGGGCGCAGTCGGCACACCGGCAAAAGCTGCAAAACTCCCATGCAGACGTTTGTTGGAACAGGATGGTGGCGTGATGGGAGTTTTGCGGCTTTTGCCGGAAGGCGGTGGGGACGCGAAAAACACCGAAAAGTAGCCATTTTTCGTAGAAAAATGAGCGAATTTGAGGTGTTTTAGGATTGCGTGAGCATGAAATGCGAAGCAATCCGTGTATCATAGGGGTCAAAATACCTTTTGACCCCAACATCATCATATTGATTTAAGTATGTATAAAAAAGTCAGGTGTAAAGGTTGTACCCAGTTTTTTTTCATGGGAATGCTGATAAGCTGTAGTCAGGTGGTGTAAACAGCTGTTTAGGCGTTATGAAATAGAAAGGATAGGAGTGGAACATGGCAGGTAAGGGAAATGAGCCCAGAGTTAGATGTTCTTTTTGCGGAAAGACGGATGAGCAGGTACGGAAGATGATTGCGGGGCCGGATGGGGCTTATATTTGTGACGAGTGTGTTGGTATCTGTTCTGAGATTATAGAGGAAGAGGTTTTGACGGAGATTGAGGATTCGGATACGATTAATTTGTTGAAGCCGAAGGAAATCAAGGCATTTCTGGATGAGTATGTGATTGGTCAGGATGATGCGAAGAAGGTGTTGTCTGTAGCGGTTTATAATCATTATAAAAGGGTGTTGGCTCAGGAAGTGTCGGATGTGGAGCTGCAGAAGAGTAATATTCTGATGCTGGGACCTACAGGATCCGGAAAGACTTTGCTGGCACAGACGTTGGCGAAGCTGTTGAATGTGCCGTTTGCGATTGCGGATGCTACGGCTTTAACGGAAGCGGGTTATGTCGGCGAGGATGTGGAGAATATTCTGCTGAAGTTGATTCAGGCGGCGGAGTATGATATGGATCGTGCGCAGCATGGTATTATCTATATTGATGAGATTGATAAGATTACGAGAAAGTCGGAAAATGCATCTATCACCAGAGATGTTTCAGGTGAAGGAGTACAGCAGGCGCTTTTAAAGATTCTGGAGGGAACGGTTGCCAGTGTGCCGCCGCAGGGAGGAAGAAAGCATCCTCATCAGGAATTCCTTCAGATTGACACTACGAATATTCTGTTTATCTGCGGCGGTGCGTTTGAAGGATTGGATAAGATCATTGAGCGGCGTCAGGATACGAAGACCATTGGATTCAATGGAGATCTGGGAAAAGATAAGAACCAGAATGTAGGTGAGCTGCTGCGTCAGGTGCTGCCGGAGGATTTTGTAAAATTCGGTATGATTCCGGAGTTTATCGGCCGTGTTCCGGTGGTGGTTTCTCTGGATTCTCTGGATGAGCATGCATTGGTCCGGATTCTGACAGAGCCCAGAAACTCTTTGGTGAATCAATATCGTAAATTGTTTGAGATGGATGGCGTAAAGCTGGAGTTTGATCAGGAAGCCTTGATTGGTGTTGCAAAAAAAGCGCTGGAGAGGCGGACAGGGGCCAGAGGACTTCGTGCGATCATGGAAGATACAATTATGGATCTGATGTATGAAGCTCCTTCGGATGATACCATTAAGTCCTGCCGGATTACGAAAGAGACGGTGGAAAAGAAGGAAACACCGGTGATTGAGTATGGGGAGCCTGCACCGGTTCCGAGGCGTAAGCAGGGCAGAAGAAAGGGCAGGCCGGAGCCGGCTTAAATGACGCAAAAGCAAAAGAGAGATGAGGAGTACAAATGAGTGACCTGATTAGAGTGATGCCGGCGATTGCGCTGCGTGGAACGACGATATTGCCGGATATGATTGTTCATTTTGATGTGAGCAGGGAGAAGTCCGTAAAAGCAGTGGAGGCCTCCATGCTTCAGGATCAGAAAGTATTTTTGGTGACACAGCGGGATCCGGAGAATGAGAATCCGGGCCTGCTTGACGTATATAAAATCGGTACGATCGCTGCCATTAAACAGGTAGCAAAGTTGCCGAAGGGAATCGTGAGAGTTCTGGTGGAAGGGAAGGAGCGGGCAGAATTGCTCAGCTTTGAAAACAACAGCAGCTTTTTGGAAGCTGAGGTGGCGCCTTTTGACAAACATGATCTGATTCCGGTTTCTGAGAATGCAAAAGAGGCGATGCTCCGCAGTATGAAAGAGATTTTCGCTGCTTATGGAAATGAGAATCAGAAAATCAGCAGGGAGATTATGGCGCAGATATTGGAAATGGAAGATGTGGAGCGGATGGTGGATCAGATCTGTATTCACATCCAGATCGGCTATGAGCAGCGTCAAAAGCTGTTGGAAGCCGTAGATATTTCTGAACGTTATGAGTTGCTGGGCGTTATATTGAGCAATGAAATCGAAGTGATGCAGATTCGTGCGGATCTCCAGAAACGAATCAAAGAGCGCATTGATAAAAATCAAAGGGAATATATCCTGCGGGAGCAGTTGAAGGTGCTGAAGGAAGAACTGGGTGAGGATAATGTCCGGTCGGAGATTGAGCGCTTTCGTGAGACAGCGGAAAAGCTCCATGCGCCAAAAGGTGTAAAGGAAAAGATTCTGGAGGAAATTAAACGTTTCGAGAATGTAAGCAATAATCCTTCGGAAAGCGCCGTAGCACGGGGCTACATTGAAACGCTTCTGGGGCTTCCCTGGAATAAGGCGTCCAGAGATAACCAAAATCTGATTCAGGCAAAGGAAGTTCTGGAAGCAGAGCATTATGGACTTGAGAAAGTGAAGGAGCGCATTCTGGAATTTCTGGCAGTACGTACTTTGACGAAGAAGGGTGAGAGTCCGATTCTTTGTCTGGTCGGTCCTCCGGGAACAGGAAAGACGTCCATCGCCCGTTCCGTGGCAAAGGCATTGAATAAGAAGTATGTGCGTATCTGTCTGGGCGGGGTGCGCGATGAGGCGGAGATTCGGGGGCACAGGAGAACCTATGTGGGTGCCATGCCCGGAAGAATTGCTCAGGGACTTCATCAGGCAGGTGTGAAAAATCCGCTGATGCTGTTGGACGAGATTGATAAGGTCAGTTCAGATTATAAGGGAGATACCTCTTCGGCGCTTCTGGAAGTATTGGATTCCGAGCAGAATAATAAGTTTGTGGATCACTATGTGGAAGTGCCGATTGATTTGTCCGAGGTGTTGTTTATCGCCACGGCAAATGATGTGCAGACGATTCCGCGTCCGCTTCTGGATCGTATGGAACTGATCGAGATCACCAGTTATACAGAAAATGAAAAGGAACATATTGCAAGAGAACATTTGATTCCGAAGCAGATGGAGGCAAATGGAATTAAGAAGGGACAGTTGGCTGTGACAGACCGGGCTCTCCTTGCGCTGGTCAGCGGTTATACGAAGGAGGCAGGTGTCCGGAATCTGGAACGGAAGATTGGTCAGATCTGCAGGAAGACGGCGCGGAAGATTTTGGAGGAGCATCAGACGCAGGTAGAGGTGACAGAAGAAAATCTGGAAGCGTTCTTAGGACGGCCCAGATATAATTATCAGAAGATGAATAAAGAAGCTCAGGTCGGCATTGTCCGTGGGCTTGCCTGGACCAGCGTGGGCGGAGATACCCTGCAGATCGAGGTCAATCTTATGCCTGGAAAAGGAGAATTCCTGCTGACCGGGCAGCTGGGAGATGTGATGAAAGAATCTGCGCAGGCGGGAATCAGCTATATCCGCTCGGTAGCCGGTAATTATCAGATTGACAAAGAATTTTTCAAGGAGCATGATATTCATATCCATATTCCGGAAGGCGCGGTTCCAAAGGACGGTCCATCTGCCGGAATTACCATGGCGACCGCCATGCTCTCTGCAATTACCGGGACACCGGTAAGGGCAGATGTGGCCATGACAGGAGAAATTACCCTGCGGGGAAGAGTTCTGCCAATCGGTGGATTAAAAGAAAAACTGCTGGCGGCAAAGAAGGCGGGAATTACCACCGTTCTGGTTCCGGCAGAGAACAAGGCCGATGTGGATGAGATGGAACAGGAGATTACTGAGGGACTTGAAATCTGCTTTATGGAGTCTATGAATGAGGTGTTGGAAAAAGCATTTGTGTGCATAGAAAAGCAGTAGTTGTGAGGAACTGGAATTGTTCAATGAATATCGACGGCGTGGTATGCCAAGTGGTATCAGGAAACAGTCAGATGGATTTGGGGAAACAAAAGGAGAGAAAGAATGGTAATAAAACAGGTATCTTTGGATATTGTCTGCGGAATTACGAGTAAACTGCCGGATACGGGACAGCCGGAGATTGCATTTGCAGGAAAATCGAATGTGGGAAAATCCTCCCTGATCAATGGATTGATTAACCGGAAGTCTTTGGCGCGTACCAGCAGCCAGCCGGGAAAGACACAGACCATCAATTTTTATCATGTCAATGATACCATGTACCTTGTGGATTTACCGGGATACGGATATGCAAAGGTTTCCGAGGAAATCAAGGCAAAATGGGGACAGATGATTGAGCGCTACCTCAACACATCGCCCATGCTGAAGGCAGTGTTTCTGCTGATTGATATCAGACATGAGCCGTCGGCAAACGACAGGAATATGTATGACTGGATCATTCACAATGGATTCCAGCCGATCATTATTGCAACAAAGTTGGATAAGATTAAGCGCAGTCAGGTTCAGAAACAGGTGAAACTGATTCGAACCGGATTGGATGTTGTGGAAGGTACACCGATCATCCCATTTTCTGCGGAAACCAAGCAGGGCAGGGAGGAGATCTGGGAATTAATAGAGGAATTCTGTAATGGGAATTATTAGAGCGGCAAAGTTGGGTTTTGATTATTTTAAGTATACGGAAGAAGGCGAGGAACCGGAAGTCAACCGTGCGATTGACAATGTGAATCTGGATATTGAGGCCGGACAGTTTATCGCGATTCTGGGACATAACGGAAGCGGAAAATCCACGCTTGCCAAGCACCTGAATGGTCTTCTTGTTCCCACGGAAGGGACGCTTTGGGTGGATAATATGAATACTTCCGAGGAGGAAGATATCTGGAAGATTCGTCAGAAAGCGGGAATGGTATTCCAGAACCCCGACAACCAGATCATAGGAACGGTCGTGGAAGAAGATGTGGGATTCGGTCCGGAAAATATGGGTGTTCCCACGGAGGATATCTGGAAGCGGGTGGATGAAAGTCTGGAAGCGGTAGGTATGGTGGCGTATCGTCATCATTCGCCCAATAAACTTTCCGGCGGTCAGAAACAGCGTGTGGCGATTGCCGGAGTTATGGCGATGCATCCGAAGTGTATCATCCTGGATGAACCTACGGCGATGCTGGACCCAAATGGAAGAAAAGAAGTGCTGAAGGCAGTTCGGGAATTGAATCAGAAGGAAGGCGTGACAGTCATTCTGATTACACATTATATGGAAGAAGTTATTTTCGCGGATCATGTGTTTGTGATGGATCAGGGTCGGATTGTCATGCAGGGGAATCCCCGGGAAATCTTTTCTCAGGTGGAACGTCTGAAAGAACTGCGTCTGGATGTACCTCAGGTGACACTGCTTGCCCATGAGCTTCGACAGACAGGATTGGATATTTCGGAAGGGATACTGACGATTGAAGAACTGGCTGAGATTCCGTGGAAAGAAGTGGGAAGATTGTCGGCGTGTGATGACAGCAAAGGGAATAGAGCCACTGTCGGACAGGCTATGCAGAGAGAGTCAGAGCATTTCGGCAGTACAAGTTGGAAAATAGCAGCAGATGCAGAGAAAACGTCTGGTAAAGATTCAGAGGGGCTTCAAACAGCGGCAGCGGAAAAGTCAGGCGGCTCATCGATAAAGTTGGAAGATGTGACTTATACGTATAGTCCGGGGACGGTTTATGAAATTCATGCGTTGGAACATGTGGACCTGGAGATTCCACAAGGGCAGTTTGTGGGTGTAATTGGTCATACCGGAAGCGGAAAATCGACGATGATCCAGCATTTGAACGGGCTGGTGAAGCCAACCAGCGGAAGAGTCTTGTACAAGGGAGAAGACATCTGGGCGGAAGGATACGATCTGCGTTCCCTGCGTTTCCATGTGGGACTGGTATTCCAGTACCCGGAGCATCAGCTCTTTGAGACGGATGTGCTGACCGATGTCTGCTTTGGACCCAGGAATGAGGGGTTGTCTCCCGAGGCGTGTAAAGAATGTGCCAGGGAAGCACTTCGCCATGTGGGGATGCCGGAAGAATTGTGGGACAAATCGCCTTTCGAATTGTCGGGCGGTCAAAAGCGCCGTGTTGCGATTGCAGGTGTGCTGGCTATGAATCCCGATGTGCTGGTGTTGGATGAGCCCACAGCCGGACTGGATCCGCAGGGACGGGATGAGATTTTGAATCAGATTGCTTTTCTGCATGAGACAAGAGGAATCTCGATTGTTCTGGTGTCTCACAGTATGGAAGATATTGCGCGGTATGTGGAGCGGATCGTTGTTATGAATGCAGGAAAAAAGGCATTTGACGGTACGCCGAAGGAAGTTTTTGGACATTACAAAGAGTTGGAAGCCATGGGACTTGCCGCCCCGCAGATGACCTATATTATGCACGCATTGAAGGAGCATGGCATGAAGGTAGATGTGACAGCCACCACAGTGGAAGAGGCGAGAGATTCGATATGGAAAGCACTGGAGATAGGATAGAAAGATGATTAGAGATATTACAATCGGGCAATATTATCCCGCAGATTCGATTTTGCACAAACTGGACCCACGTGTCAAGTTCATTGGCACACTGGTGTATATTGTATCTCTGTTTCTCTTTAAAAACTGGGGTTATGTGCTTGGAACGCTGTTTCTTATTAGCATGATTCTGCTGTCAAAAGTGCCTTTTAAATTTATGGTAAAAGGTCTGAAGTCCATTGTTATGCTATTGTTGACCACCATGTTTTTTAATATGCTTTTTACACCGGGTGAGGTGCTGATCAGCCTGGGATTCGTTAAGATCACGAGGGAAGGATTGATTTTGGCAGGCCGGATGGGACTGCGTCTGGTATATCTGATTCTCGGTTCTTCCATTATGACATTGACAACTACACCGAACCAGTTGACGGATGGGTTGGAGCGTCTGTTGCGACCGCTGAATAAGATTCGTGTCCCGGTACATGAGATTGCGATGATGATGTCAATTGCCCTGCGTTTTATCCCCATTCTGCTGGAAGAGACAGATAAGATTATGAAGGCGCAGATTGCAAGAGGTGCGGATTTTGAAAGCGGAAATCTGATTAAGAAAGTAAAGAATATGGTGCCTCTGTTAGTACCGTTGTTTGTGTCGGCATTCCGTCGGGCGAATGATCTTGCTCTGGCGATGGAGGCAAGGTGCTATCACGGCGGTGCAGGAAGAACACAGATGAAACCGCTTCGGTATGCCGGAAGGGATTATGCGGCGTATGCGGTTCTGATTGTTTATCTGGGGATCAGTATTGCGGTGCGAGTGCTGCTTAGGTGGTAGTTTAGGTAACGATTTTACTGAGAAAGTAGGGAAATAGCTTGGATTACAAATGCCCGGGGCGATTGTGGGAGCACGAAGGGTGGAGTAATCGGCTTTCGGGTATGATGAAAGTTACGTTAGCAGACATGTTCGTTTTAGGATGAAAAAGAAAAACGGTGGTATTGATTTGGAAGAAATCAGTACCGCCGTTGTGTTTTCTATATCAATGTTAAGTTGGCTATTTTATTGGGGAATTGGGATGTTTCTGCTATGATAATGTAAGAGTGTGTTTGAAAATTCATTCCCGTGATCTGCATGACCCACTTTGCGGTATTTTTGCGCCACATTGGGTCGAGGTAGCTCGCTACGCCACCCTCATTTGAGCAAATTACCCACAAACTGGGACTCGTATCTTACGGAAAGCAATTTTCAAACACGCTCTAACATTTTGTTTTGTGACTGAATACGGGAGGAACGTTTGAATGAAACGGTATGTATTTTCTGTATAAAATGTGTGAAATTAATTGTGGTATATACCTTGGGAAATGTGGCAGTCTTTGATACCAGTGCCCGGATGTCTGCAGACTTAACAAGAAAGTCGAACTCTTTTTATTGGCATGGAATATTGGATATACATGCGATGAGAAAAGCAACTATCTGTCTGCAAGGAGAGTGTGATTTAAAAGTTTTGCTTTTGCTTCTCCGGATGTAAATAGTCGCAGTGCGGGTGTTGGAGTTTATTCTGATAGAGGACCGATATTCTAAGTGGGAATAGAAAAAATAATATGATACGTAAAAAGATGCTGTAAAAGGCAGGTTATCTGTAAGTACTTGTTATTATCTGTTGACAGAAATATAAGTATAGGATGCCTGCTTTTGCGGCATTTTTTTGTTGGCAAGGGGGGTTCAAAATAATGTAAGATGTTCCTATTATTTGCGCAATAGGAAAATTTTGATGTCAAATAATTAGAGTTTTGGGTAACATAATCAGGAATTATTGGCTTTAGAGGGAGAAAATAATATAATAATTTCAACAGATAGGCAATAGACATTTAATAAGAAAGGAAATTAGAAAATGCAAAAAGTGTGTGATAAATTTACGGTCTGCGTCATGTATCTGGCGGCTATAGCAGCAATTATTGGAGTACGTGGATGTATTTTTTTTATGGGAGATGCCAAAAAAGATGACAATGTTTCGGCAGAAGCTGGAAAACAGTTGATGGTATCTCTGAAAGAAATGTACAAATAAAAAATATGAATTCATAATAAAAGAGGTATCGAAAATGTTTACATATGAAACACTGGCAGAAAAGCTGATAGATCTGACCGGAATAGACTGGCAGGGAAGGGAAGATCAAAGAAATACCTGCAGGTATGGATTAGAGATGCTGATTGCTTTTCTGGCAAATTGTTTTCTTTTATTTTTTCTCGGAATTTTTAGTGGAATGCTTAGAGAAGTATGTATTTATTTGGCCGCTTGGGGTAGTCTTCGATTATTTGCAGGAGGAAGGCATGCGAAAAATCATTTAAACTGTATTGTTTCTTTTACGACTGTCATGTTGCTTGTTATTTGGTCAGGTCAATACTTGGTAACGTTTGCACAGGTGAAAGCTGTTATATTGGTTTACATGATTATAGGATTTGTGGTAAATGGCATATATGCAGGCGGAGACAGAAAAGATAAAAAAGAAATGGTTAAAAATAAAAAGAGGACCTTGATTGTATGGTGTATACAGTTTTTTGTGATTTTAAGTTTTTTTTGTCAAAAACCTCTTAGAATGCAAGTCTTATATGAAATGTTTCTGGTTTCGGGAGCAGTTTTAGCAGAGAGTTTTTTTCTGCTTCCAAAAGTAAACAAAAAGAACAGCCAACAAAAATATCCGGAAAGTATGGAAAGGAATTGAAGTTATGATAACCATCAAAAATCTTTTTAAAAATTATATGATAGGAAAAGAAAAGATTCCAATCTTACAAAATATTAATCTGGAAATAAAGCAAGGTGAATTTGTCTGCATTTTAGGTGCTTCAGGCTGTGGAAAATCCACTTTATTAAATGTAATAGGAGGTTTGGACCAGGAGACAGAAGGTGAATTTTGGATTGACCAGACAAATACAGAGAAATTCCGTGAGAAGGACTGGACACGTTTTCGAAAACAGGGTGTAGGATTTATTTTTCAGAACTTTAACTTGATTCCTAATTTGACTGTCAGGGAAAATATTGAACTTGCAATGAAATTTAGTGGGTGTAGCAGGGAGTACAGGAGAGAAAAAGCCGATGAATTCCTAGATATGATAGGTATGTCAGAAAAAAGTGATTATCTTCCTTCTCAGCTTTCAGGTGGACAAAAGCAGAGGGTCGCCATAGCTCGTGCACTCGCAAACCAGCCGCGTATGATTTTGTCTGATGAACCTACAGGAGCTTTGGATTCAAAATCAGCACATGAGATTATGGAGATGCTTCATAAGATTAATCGGGAGCAGGGTATAACGGTTGTTCTGGTTACTCATAACAGAGAATTTGCAGGACAGGCAGATCGAATAATCCACATAGCAGATGGGCGTATTAAGAGAATTGATAGTGAACAAAATACGGCGATGGAAGAGGAAGATGCCATTTTGCCGGAAATGAAAAAAGCAGGAAAAATCTCGATGGGGTCATCTATTCTTATGGGAATCAAGAATATTGGATTGAAAAAGAAGAGAAGTCTGCTGACCGTGATTGGAACCGCTGTAGGAATCGTAGGTATGGTGCTTATGATTGGCATTGGAAATGGTGCCAAAGATAAAATTGATTATGAATTACGTTCTTTTGTGGGCGATGAAACGGTATGGGTTTCCCAAAAAGATGAAAAGCTTCCGATGGAGGATGAGGATATTGCTAAACTTAAAGAAATTCAGGGAGTAGAGACAGTATTGGATAATCATTTGTTTCTTTCAACTTACTATTATAAGGATATAAGCGCAGAAGGGCAGATGGATGTTCTTGGTCCTAAAGAGCAAATGACGGACTATGAACAGAAAATGGCAGATACAGGAAAACTCCCTGAGACAGATGAAAGCAGAGAAATAGTATTGACCAGCCAGATTGCGGAAGCACTGGTAGGTAAAAATGGTGATACGGAGGAACTGCTTGGAAAGAAAATAAGGGTTTTGACAAAACTGATTCTTAATCACGCGATGACTTATGAGGTGGAGGAAGAATTTACAGTAACAGGGATCAGAGATACCGGAATTATAGCCGGAGCATCCTTTATTCCCTATGATACAGCACGAGATTTAGCCATACGGTCAGCGAGGACAGAGCCGGTGGAACAAAAAGGTGCGGAGGTGAGAGTCGAAAGCGAAGCATCTTATGATGAAGTAGTAAAAACAATTCGAGATTTGGGGTATCAGGTAGCAACGAATAAAGATGATTTTGAAAGTATTAATATGCTGGTTTTTGTTTTGAAGGCATTTTTGATATTTGTTGCAGCCATTGCCGTGTTAGTTTCTGCAATTATGATAAAAATCGTATTGCACACGAATGTTATGGAACGAAAAAAAGAAATTGGAATTATGTGTGCGATTGGCGGCGGACAAAAAGAGGTAAAAAGAATATTTATGGCAGAAGCAGGTGTTTTGGGCATGCTGTCCGGAATAACAGGTATTGTTTTGGGGCAAATTTTGGGCGAAGTTTTAAATATGGTATTGCATGAAACATTTCCTGCTGTCAATTTTAATTTATATCAGATGAGAAAAGAATCTATGCTTTTGTGTCTTGCGATTAGTGTAGTGATGGCGATTTTGGCGGGAAGAAAGCCGGCAAAAAAAGCAGCAAAAATTTCACCTGCAGAGACACTCCGCTATGAGTAGAAAAGGAGAACTGTATGATTCAGATTAAAAATTTGGTGAAAAATTATAAAATAAATAATCAATTTGTGCCTGTATTGAAGGGCTTGAATTGTACAATCCAAGAAGGAGAATTTGTAGCGATTCTCGGACCTTCCGGATGCGGGAAATCAACACTATTAAATGTTATCGCAGGTCTGACAAAAGCTGACGGGGGTCAGATCATCGTGGATGGAAAGGAAACCGAAAAATATACGGATATACAGTGGGATAACTGGAGAAAAAATCAGATAGGAATTATTTTTCAGAATTTTCATCTGATCCCACATTTAAGTGCATTGGAAAACGTGGAATTAGCTATGAGTGTAGCTGCATATGACAGACGGGAGCGAAGAAAAAGAGCGAAAGAACTTTTGTGTAGAGTTGGACTGAAAGACCGGATGAAGCATAAGCCGGGTGAATTGTCTGGTGGGCAGAAACAGCGGGTAGCCATAGCGAGAGCCATTGCCAATCATCCCCAAATATTGTTGGCAGATGAGCCGACGGGTGCTCTTGATTCAGCCACATCTAAAGAAATTATGGAACTTCTGCATTCTTTGAATCAAAGGGAAGGTATTACTATCATCATGGTAACCCACGATGAGGAAATTGCCAGTCAGACGGAACGAAATATAAGGATACTGGATGGAGAAATTCAGGAGGATATTTACTTGGAATCGTGCAGGAATTCTGGAAAAGTGTCAGAGAAAGATGAGAGTATATCAGATAAGGAACAGAGTGGAAAAAAGGCGGATAAAATGAAATTTATGGATGCTGTATCTATGGCTTTTCATAATGTGGGAACAAAGAAAAGACGTTCTGCCTTGACTGTTTGGGGAATATCAATAGGAATTTTCAGCGTAGTGATTATGATGGGAGTTACAAATGGAATATCCGGAAAAGTAGAAAGCGAATTAGGATCTGTATCAAATGCTTCGATTGTTCGGGTGATTACGGAAGATCAGGATGAGGACAAAATTACAGAACTAAAAGGGAAATTAAAACAGACAGAAGGCATTGAAGAAATTCAGGATACCTATATATTGAGTGGCACCCTTGCGTACAAAAAAGAATTTTCTGAGACAGATGTAATTAGCTATCAAGAAGGGCAGAAAGAAGAGGATTTACTGTATGGAGCGTATCCGTCCAATGATGGAGAAATTGTGGTAACTGAGAAGACCGCAGAGCAGTTTGTCGGAAAAGGGAAGACTAGGGAATTATTGGGTAAGACAATTACGGTATACGTGGCTTACAGTACTAAGAGCAGTGTCGCTTATGCAGTGGAAAAGTCATGTACCGTAGTGGGTATTACTTCTGTGAATCTTTTTGGAAATGGAAATAATTATATTACTTTTTCTTATGCTGAGAAAATTTCTGCTGAATCCGTTGGACAAGAAATCGGACCTCAAAGAACGTATGCATATTTAGAGGACAATGCAAAAAGAAGCGAAATAATATCCGAAATTCAGAAGCTTGATTTTACAGTGGCTTCTTCGGAGGAGTTAATTCATACCATAAATAGTTGGGTTGATGCGATTAAAAAATTTTTGATGTTGATTACTGCAATTTCACTGGCGGTAGCCGTGGTTATGGTAATTATTGTGCAGTATATGAGTGTGGCAGAACGGACAAAAGAGATCGGAATATTACGGGCGATTGGAGCAAAAAAACAAGATGTACGCAATATTTTTTTAATGGAAGCGGGGATTATTGGAACTGCAGCCGGAGTTCTGGGAATTACTGTGGCTGGAGCATGCGGAATGATTATTAATAATGTGATTCATGAACTGATGAAAGAGAACGCATTTGAGTTGTATCAAATCAATAGTCTGGTATTGTTTGGATGTCTGGCAGTCGGAGTTATCCTTTGCCTTATGGCAGGATATATGCCGGCAAGACAGGCTGCATCTGTAGATACTATAGAAGTGTTGAAATAATTGTTTAAGGAGAAAGATATGTCAGAATTGGATGTTGCCATTACACTTCAAAAAGATGGATATATGGTTGAAAATTCCGGTACTTATTACAAGGTCGGTAAACGGGAAGGACGAATACTAGAAAGAGTGGTAAACCGGGAAGATACCAAGCATATTTTGAACGAGGAAAAAATAACAGAAGAACAGTTGAATCAATTGCTCGAATCATTTAAAAGTATGGGAGTTATAGGTGAGCAGCAGAAGAAAAAAAATCATATTTTATTTTATCGTATCCCGTTACTGGAGGCAGATGGGATGTTTGGTGGAATCGTGGATATACTGAAAAAACATAAAGTCGTAGATAAGGTGTTACTGTTACTGAGTATTGTAGTCATATTGGTGGGAAGTATTTTTATGACGATTCATCTGGGAGATATATTCAGTCTGAGTACCTTGCAGCTGAGTTGGACGGGATATGTGATATTATATTTGAGTTTTTTGATTACGATATGTCTGCATGAGTTTGCCCACGGCATCGCTTGTAAGTATGTAGGAGGCAAGGTAGGAACCCTTGGTTTTATGTTGATTTTCTTTTCGCCTGCGATGTATTGTGATATAAGCGGCATACGGATGGTAGATGATAAACGAAAGCAAATCATTGCTTCTTCAGCAGGAATTTATGTAAATGTATTTTTTATGGCAGTGGCATCTATAATTTTCGCAGTTTGGCCACTTCCCATATTTGCCGCATTTATTATTATGAGTTTTACAACAATTATCAGTAATCTGATTCCGGTTATCCGGTTGGATGGATATTGGATATTGAGTTTTGCTACAGGAATTACGAATCTATATAAAAAATCTCTTAAGGGAGTTGGAAAATTATTTGGAAACTACAGTTTACAGGAACGCTTTATAGCAGTGTATGGAATCATCACGTACATTTTTATGGCTGTAGCGCTCGGTTCAGTCTGTGTATCGGTAATTGGGGTAGTACAGTATGTAGTTGAAATATTTATTTAAGATAACATTGAAGAGGGGATCTTCTGGAAACAGTTTATTATAGATAATATACCAGGATATCTAAAAAGAGAAAGGAGAAAGTGTCATGGAATTAAGAGTGGAATGCATGGAAAGTGTAATTGCGCCGAATGCGGTAGTAAGAGCAATCTGTGATTTTGTCAGAGGATTTATTGCAGGACTGCGCTAGTTGCCGGTTATAATGAAAAAATAATAAGACAGGAGGAAAATACATATGGAATTAAGAGTAGAACGTATGGAAGAAGTAATTGCAGCAGAAAGTGTCTGGTATCATTTGGGATACTGGTGCGGTCGTGTAGTAAAAGCAATTTTGGGCTAAATTGAAAGAACAGGAGTAAAGAGAAAGGAGGACGTGTCATGGAATTAAGAGTGGAATGCATGGAAAGTGTAATTGCGCCGAATGCGGTAGTAAGAGCAATCTGTGATTTTGTCAGAGGATTTATTGCAGGACTGCGCTAGTTGCCGGTTATAATGAAAAAATAATAAGACAGGAGGAAAATACATATGGAATTAAGAGTAGAACGTATGGAAGAAGTAATTGCAGCAGAAAGTGTCTGGTATCATTTGGGATACTGGTGCGGTCGTGTGGTAAAAGCAATTTTGGGTTAAAAGCAATTATGGAATATCATGTAGGAAAACAATACATAGCATATGTGTAACATAAAAAGGGATAAATAAAATGAACGATGCAATTTTATTTATCCCTTTTTAGAATAAAATGACGATAAAAAATCACTGAAAAGTATGGATGCTAACTGAAAAAGTCTGCCAATACTGATTTTTTGTAAGTACGGCCAATATTGAGCTGACGCTGATCCCGCAGATATACAGTATTTCCCTGGATTGTTGAGATTTCGGAACGGTTAACGACTTCACTTTGATTGATGCGGAGAAAATTTTTGTCAAGGCGCTTACAAAGAGAAGTTATCGGCTCGTATACTTGATAGGTTCGTTTTTTAGTATGAATCAGACTTTTGGACTGTACACGTTCGATATAAAGTATATCACCCTGCCGGATTTTCTTTTTAATGTTTTCTTCCGTTATGATTAGACTGGAATGGAAGGCTTTACTTTTTATCCCGTAGGACTGGGCAAATGCTTTGTTCAATATACGTTCCAACTTATGTTCATCAATAGGTTTCATTATATAGCCGAAAGCTTCGACATCAAAAGCCTCGGTTGTAAATTCACGATGACCGGTAAGAAATATTGTGGTTATATCTGGAAATTCCTGTGATAGACGACTGGCAATATCTATACCGGATTCTTCACCAAGATCAATATCCAGAAAAAGAATATTCAGAGGATATTTCTCCAAATACGAAAATAATTGTTCAGAATTACGGAAAGGTTTTAAGATGACCGAAATTTGATTTCGGGAAGCAATCTCCTGAATATAAAGCATATTAACTTTAAGATGAAAAGTTTCATCATCACATAGTCCAATAATGTATTCCATATAGAGTCCTCCATAAATTAGGATAAAGTTGACGGAAGTGTGATTTCCACCCGAAATAAATCTTCGTAAGAAATTAATAAAGAACCACCGTATTTTTCTACAATTGATTTAATGTTTTTGGTTCCGATGCCATGTAGTTCTTTATGCGGTTTAAAGGAGACAAAATTACCGTTAATATGGAGCGGAACATTCTGAAAAGTATTATTACATTGGATAAAGTAGCAATCATTTTTATGACCAATAATCAATTCTATATATTTATTGTCTTTTACTTTCTCAGCAGCTTCGATAGCATTATCAAGAAGATTACCAAGCAAAGAACACATGTCTTTATCGGGAATGCTGCAATCGGAGATGCTGATTATTGGTTCGAATTCTATGTGCTTTAGTTTGGCACTCAACATTTTATTGTAAAGCAGTGCAGACAGAGCTTTGTTGTGAGTGAATACAAATTCATTGGCGGGGGAAATATCATTATATATTTCATCCACATAGTTTCTCAGATCGTCGTATTGACAGGTATTCACTAATCCTTTAAGTACACTGATGTGATTATTCATATCGTGTCTGAGGGAACGCAGATTTTCAATCACATTGGTCATATCCATATTCATTTTATTTTCCATTTCTAACTGTTGAAGCCGTAGTTTTTCTTCTAAATCTTCTTCGGCTTTTTGGGAAAATTTAAAAATAATGGTAAAAGTCAGGATAGATATTGTAAAACAAAGAACAAATAAGAGGGTAAGTATTGTATCTTTGTTGAGGATTTCGTTGTTGGATTGGAAAATCCAAACAGAAAAAATAATTAAAAAAAAGTTAATACCTATGATGCTGTAAATTTCAAACATGGCGTAGCGCGGAATGATTAAAGTTTTCCGCCTGAAATGTCCAATCAGTTCAACAATAAATAAAGCTACTATTTTTGTGGCAACTGCAACGATCATATACATTTCTTGGTTATGTTGTATTTCGGAAACTTGTATGTTGACAAGTCTTATAAGCATAAATACAGTTACCTCCCCCAGTGCTAATACCAAGAGAGAGATAACGGTCCAAAGAATTTTTGTAGTAATAGGGTTTTTGTAAAAAAATATACCACAAAAAAAGATAATGGAATATAATAGTATGGTATCGGTAAAATTATATATCGAATTATTGATCAGACTGGTTTCTGCAAGCTGGTAACGTAGAATGGAAATAAACAGTATGGGAAGAATACTTAAAAAACGGTATTTTGAGTTATATTTATAAGATAAAGTGTACCCGAAAAGATGATATATAATATAACAGTCCAGACACATTGGAATATAATTTGACAGAGTAGAAATAAATGTATACATAAGAATTCCCCTTTAACGCTTAATACTAATACTAATACTAATAATAGTACGGATAAATGTGATTTGTCAAGAATGGACGATTTTTTATGTTATTTTTTAAATGTCTGTGTATAATTCTTATCAGGTATTCCAGAACTCTATTGTTGCATATTGAAATGATTCTCCTGAAGAATGCAGAGAAAAATTCCATAAGCATAGACGGAACAGACAGATTACGAATAAAAAGATAAGTATAGATTTAATTATTAAAAAAGCTGGAAAATTCAGGAAATAAAAGCTATACGGTTTATAATTGTTCTACGCTTCTGGGAATGGAGATTATAAAAAGTATCTGTGGAACATCAAGCTTGCAGCAGATGACGGCAGCTTTCAATGATGAAAACTGTATATAGAATATCTCTGCTTTTGCCGGGAATGTGCATGGGGAACTGTCATACTATGTACCCCTGAATGAGTTCCTGAAAAGAGTGAATCCTATAGAAATGCAAAAAGTGCGGAAACATATTGTATATTCTCTGATCCGGATAAGAAGAAGATGGATGCGGAGCAGATCAAACAGGACTGCGAAAACAAGGCGTTTAAGCGGCTTGTTGAATTGCTTTAAGACAATATTGACATATTATGTAAAAGAATGTTATTATTTACCAAAATACTGGTTAAACAATTTTCATATATTTCAACAGGTATTGTTTTACCAGTATCGCATTAATTCTATATAATAATTAATCTGTCTGGTAACGAAAGTGGAGTCATTGTCAGATTCATGGAAAGGATTACATTAAGAAATTCTGCGGATTGATATTCAGAATATCAGAAAGTTTATAGAGTCTGTGGATGATTGGCAATAGTTTGCCAGTATACGATTTTTTAAGTCATAGCGGCTTCTTTCAAAAACGAAAATTTATTAGGCATTGATTAAACGCCTATAATAAAAGAGATTGTTATATAAAGATAAGATTATGGGCTTTAAGTCACACTTATTTGTGCTTGAAAAGGTGGATTGCACATATATTATTCGTTCATCCAGCAGGTTGGACAGCCCATTCAAATTTCTGCGATTTGTAGTATATCAAGTTCAATACAAACTTTAGTTTATGGATGTGGATATCACAGATCCGTTAAGGAAAGGTCTGAACGAGACGAAATGTATTCTGGGCATGAAATGTGTGGATGAATATTCGAAAAGAGCAGTGTATTTTTAGGATAATAAGCAGAAATTTCCGCTGTTTATTGGCGGATGCATTACTAAGATGGAGGAGTTTGATGAAACGCGTGAAATTGATTGTGGCCTATGATGGGACCAATTATTGTGGATGGCAGGTGCAGCCCAATGGGATTACGGTGCAGGAAGTTTTGAATTGTGCTTTAAGTGATCTGTTGGGAGAAGAGGTTAAGACGATGGGAGCCAGCAGGACGGATGCAGGGGTACATGCTCTGGGAAATGTGGCGGTTTTTGATACTAGTGCCCGGATGCCTGCGGATAAGATTTCTTTTGCTTTGAATACCAGACTTCCGGAGGATATCCGGATTCAGAGATCAGAGGAGGTTCCAGCAAAGTTTCATCCGCGGTTTAGCAGAACAATTAAGACCTATGAGTATCGGATTTTAAATCGAACGTTCGCTGATCCTACCAGAAGATTGAATTCCTTTCATTGGTACGGAAAGTTGGATGTGGATGCGATGGAAACGGCGGCTTCTTATCTGGTGGGAGAGCATGACTTTAAAAGCTTTGCCACGGCGTCCCCGAATGTGGACAGTACGGTGCGTACCATATATCAGACACAAATTTGGAAAGAAGAGGATATGATTCATTTTCGGGTGACTGGAAATGGGTTTCTTTATAATATGGTTCGGATTATTGTGGGGACATTGATGGAAGTTGGAAAGGGGAGCTATCCGCCAGAACATGTGCTTGAGATTCTGGCGGCAAAAGACCGTGAGATGGCGGGACCTACGGCACGAGCTTTGGGGCTTACGTTGGTGGGGATTCGATATCCGGAGTGGGAATAGGGAAGGATACGATCAGCAAAAAATAAAATCAGCAAGTAAAAAGGATGTTGTAAAAGTAAAGGATCAGCAAACTCTTGTTATTGTCTATTGGACAAAATACAAGTATGCGGAACATTGCTTTTTCAACATCCTTTTTTATGTGTAGTATTTCTAATACAGCATACCCATCTGCTGTTCGAGGACAAAATATGACTATTCAAGGACAATATTGACATATTATGCAAAAGAATGGTATTATTTACCAATATACTGATGAAATAATTTTAAATATTCCAACAGGTATTGCTTTTCCGGTAAAGTCATTAATTCAATATAATGATTGATTTGGTTCGTAATAGAAGAAGAGTCGTTGTCAGGTTCCTGGAAAAAATCGCATAATAAATCCTGCAGACCGACATTTAAGATATCGGAAAGCATATAAAGCCTGTCAATACTGGGTAATATTTTACCATTTTCAAGACGGCTTATAAAACTGGACGACACGCTTGCTTTCTCAGCCAGAGATTCCTGGGTCAGATTGGCATTGATGCGTGCTTGTTTTACGCGAAATCCAATTTCCTTAGAACCAATTTCTTTCTTCATAGCGACTCCTTTCGCTGTTTAGTTTATCAGTAATCACAGAAATTTTGAAATAACTAATATGCCTTGTTGTTTACAAATATGCATAGTGCAAATAAAGAAAAAATGGAGACAGTATGGAAGAAAAAGAGGTTCATGTAGAAACAATCAAATTAGCTCTTACTGGAATAGAAGAGGTTGGTCTTAATTCTGAGGATGTATTAAGAGATAGTATAGGCTGGTTATTTGAAAGATATTCAGCAAGCAACACAAAAGCATTTCTGGAACAGGCGGCAAAACATATACAGGCATATGTCCAGTTGGGTTTTCCGTATGAGAAAAATGAAGCATTGTTTGATGAGATTCTGGATTTACTTCAGATGAACAGATCGCAGATTCAGTTTTTGGATAAAAATTGTACCAAGACCATCCGGCTGAATAAAAAGCAGGTGAGAAGTATGATTGGAAGATGGAGTCCGCATCTTCATTCCATGACGATCAATGCTGTGGTAGATGATATTATTGATAAAGTGAAGCATGAGAAAAATGGGGTGTATACGTATTCGAGTGGGAGAACGATTGATTGTGGAAGAGAACTTCCGAAAGATGAGTATCGCTTAATCGTAGATGGACAGACTGCCCAGTTTTTTGATTGGCGAAGGAAATTGTATTATACGATAGAAAAAGAGTAATAAGGTGAAGTTGAACATGGTTAAAATAGCAATTGTTGATGACAGTATAGAAATATTGGCAAGTATCCGGAAAATCGTAGAGAACATTACCATAAAGTTTTTGGATGACCAGGAACTGGAGATATATACGTATGCAAGAGCAGAATTGTTAATTTATGACTTAGAAGAGCATGTGCATTTTGATATATTTTTACTGGATGTTGAGATGCCGGATATGAATGGGATTGAATTAGCAAAAAATATCAGAAAGATGCAGGAAAATGGTTATATCATCTTCCTGACCTCTCATCCGCAATTTGCAATTCGCGGATATGACAGGAAGGTTCGAGCCTATCAGTATCTGTTAAAGGAAACTATGAACAGCAGGCTTCCGGAGGTGATGGAGGATGTAATCAGGCGCTGCCTCCGTGAGGAAAAACAATATTATTTTATTGTAAATCAACACCGTATGGAAAAGCTGAAGTACCAGAACATCATTCATATTAAAAAGGACGGAAAAAACTGCATGATTGTTATGGTTGATGGTGTGCATACAGACAGAACCACACTGGAGAACATAATGGGTTGCCTGGATACTGCCATGTTTCTTCCAATTGAGAGAGGATGTATCGTAAATATTGAGCATATTTGTAAGATTCAACGGAATGAAGTTTATATGGACAATGGAGATATCCTGGAAATCAGCAGAAATAATATCCAGAAAGTGAAGAAACGGGTCAGTAGATATTGGGGTGAAAACGTATGACAATATGGGAAATTTTTCAGATAATCTTGACATTTTTGGAGATTGCTGTATGTTTTGGGGTTTGTGATGCATTGATTTATAAGAAAGAGTTTATAAAGGGGCATTGGATTTATACATCCATATGTGTGGTTGCAATTACATATTTTGTAGTTATTAATAGAGAAGTAATATTATTTTCGTATCTGGTTTTTGTAATTCAAGTGTTGTTAACTTGGGGATGTCTGTATTTAAAGGGAAGAAAAAAGGGAATCTTAAGTTTGGCACTCATATTAGATTACAACTTAGTAGTGATGTTGTTGGATTTTGCTTTTTCCTTTTGGACAATCAGTTTTCTTGATGAAAATTTCTGGGATATCATTTATTTTCAGATTGGAGAAGGAAGAATTCTCATATATTTTCTTACCAGGAGTTTTTTGTTATTCAGTAGTTTCTCATTGTTGAGATATGTGAAAAGAATGAGATTTGATATGGAAAACTATAAAGGAGTTTTATGGGGAGTAGGAATTATTGGCATTATCTGGGGTTGGTGGTTTTTGACCACATTGATTGACCATGGGAGTGAAAATAATTTGTGGGATAGTTTTTTTATTATTACATGTCTGGTGATATTGACAGCGTTTATGGCGGTCAAATTGAAAAATACACATTTAGAGGCACAATCTCAAATCATGCAGATGGAAAATGAGTTATTAGAGCAAAATTATAATAATTTTCAAAGCTTATATGAAAATAATCGTTATATTTATCATGATTTTAAAAATCATATGATTTTGCTTCAGACTTATTTGGAGCATCAGGAGTATGAGGAAGCCAGAAGCTATTTGGAACGTATTGCAGCGCCTATACAGCAGATAAGTAATTGTGTATATAGTGATTGCAAGGTTCTGGATCTTGTACTTAACTTAAAAGGAGTTGAGGCGAGCCAGAAAGATATTTTATATCAGCTTGACATAGAGAAAGAGATGGTTTTCGATATTGATGAAAATGATATCGGTATTCTTCTATTTAATTTATTAGATAATGCTATAGAAGCATGTGAAAGGATGAAAACAAAGGAAAGATGGATTCGAATTATTGTTAAGAGAAAAAATCAGATTTCTATTATCAAAATCGTTAACAGTATAGAAAAGGAAGTTTTCAAAAAAGATGGGAGATATTTGACTGAAAAGAAAGATAAGGAAAGGCATGGACTTGGAATGAAATCGGTGGAGTCCATTGTTGAAAAATATGAAGGAGATGTTAGTTGGAATCATACAAAAGATACCTTTACAGCGGTAATTACATTCTTTGAGAATGAATTATAATAGATGGAAAAGGAGAATAAAAGATGCAAGGGAAAGAAGAAAATCTGGAATTGACAGGAAATCTGCACCAGGAATTTGAAGAGATGAAAAAATTTTCCCAGGCAGAAGATGGCGTACCATATTCGACCTGGACAAAATTATGTACAGAATTTTGTACGATTCTTTGTTGTTAATGAAGAAGGGTAAAGGCTTTTCGATGCCTTTACCCTTCTTTGCGAAATAGGAGGCATTTATGGAGAATAAAAAAAGTACTTATTTATACGAACGCAGTTATCGGCTGACCGGAGAGATAAAATCAAATGAAACACTTATTGATCAGAGAAAATTAAAATTTTGGAATGAGAGCCTTGGAAGCTCTTTTTTTGAACGGCTGTATAGCAGCATTCCGGAAGTTTATGCCTATCTGACGAATCAGGAATATAAACTGCATAAATTCCGGAAGGAAATTTCGGATACGTGTAAAGAATATCGCGTTGAGGAGATTGTGAGCAACTTTATGATCGGGCAGCAAAAGGAAAACTTTATTTCATTTTATAAGCCGTATCTTGCAGAGGGATTATCAGAATTGTTAAGTAAGATCAATGACTGCAGTTTTTGTACGCAGCAGATTTATAAAGATTATCTTAGGGTTCTATTAGCGAAGCTTGAAAAAATTTGTATCAGAATTCTTATATACGAGATACAGTCCTATAAAAGTATGGACAAACTCCAGGGAACTGGGGCAAGGGAACAATATCTGTATTTCTGTGAAGAGATTATCAGCCCTACATGGCAGAACCGGGTGGAAGAAAAGTATCCGCTTCTGAAAAGGAGTGTAAGGGAGGTGATCCACTCATCCGCTGAACTATATTCTGATGCATTAAACAGGCTTCAGGAGAACAAAAAAAAAATTGAGGAGAAATTGTGTGCAGGGAAGGTATTCCTGCAGGTTACAGGGATAGAGGGTAATCTATCGGATTCCCACAGAGGTGGAAAGGGTGTACTGAAATTCTGTCTGGATAATGGAGTCCGAGTGATATACAAACCCCATGATGTAAGAAATGAAGAGCTATTTGATGAGCTTGCGGAGAGAATCGGAAAGGAATGCGGACTTTCCATGCATACGATCCCCCGTGTAGCAGGAGACGATTATGGATGGGTTGCCTGTGTCAAAAATCGGGATTGTAATACGGAAGAAGAAGTATGTCGATTTTACCGTAGGATGGGTATTTATATATTTATTTTTCACCTTTTAGGGACCAATGATATCCATGGGGAAAATATTATTGCCTGCGGGGAATATCCGGTTATTGTGGATATGGAAAATATACTTGGCATGCCGGATGATATCAAATGTAGCACGATCATGGAAAAAATGAAATTATTTTTACATACATCAGTATTGTACTCCGGTGTGCTGCCGGGCTTCAAATGGCAGAAGCAGGGGGGAAATGCCAACATCAGCGGCATCGGCGGTAAAGGGAATTCCAAAATGTCATTTAAAATCCCAGGCATTGCAAATGGTGGAACTTCAGATATCAGAATACAGTATGTATATCCCGAGATAAAACCAGATGATAATGTTCCGCGGCGAGATGGGAAGCAGATGAATCCGTCACATTATAAATATTGGGTGGCAGATGGATTCCGGTGTGCCTATGTTTGGGCGATGGAGCATACAGACCAGGCGCAACTGCTGATTCAGGGATTGAACCAGGTAGAAAGCAGATATCTGACTGCTGATACACAGCGCTATGCGATGTGTCTGAACAGTTCTTATCATCCGGCGTTGATGAGGGATGGTGCAGAAAGGCAGATTTTTTTGTATACCATGTGGTATGGAAGGGATATGAACAGTTCGAAAGAAAAGGAGATGGTAAAAAGTGAAATCAGAGATCTTTCAGAACATGATATTCCTTACTTTTATTTTCGTTCTTCCAGAAGACATTTGTATGATTCAAGAGGGAAGGCGCTTGAGAATTATTTTTCCTGTTCCGCTTATGAAATTTTGCTAAAAAAATTAAAGAAGTTGAATAAAGAGGATTTGATGAATCAGATTGACTTAATAGATATTACATTAACTATGCAGGACCAGACAGAAGATACAATGATGAATCGAAGTATGATAAGCCCGGAATATGTTCAGGAAAGTAAAAAGCCCGAGAAAGAGGAATACCTCCGTATCGCCATAAAGATTGCAGATTTTGCTTTGGAGAAAGCTGTCAAGTGCGGGACGGATATCGGATGGTATCTGGCGAATGTGGCATCCTTTGGAAACAGCGGATGGAACATTGAGCCAGTATCGATGTATCTGTATGGCGGTGTGATGGGGATAGCATTGTTTTATCATACGATATATCATTGTACAAAACTCGAAAAATATTGGGATGTATGCCAAAACTTAGATGAACAGCTTTTTACTTATACAGGAGAACTGGAAGGTAAGAAAAACGGTCGTATGCGAACCGGGATATATAATGGAGAAGCATCGATTGTATACGGATATTTGTGTATTTATAAGATTACAAAAGATATATGTTACCTGGAATATGCGGTTCGTCATGCTGAGCTTGTAATCAAAGCGATAGACAATGAGGAAGGATGTGATCTACTGGAGGGTCTGGCAGGGGCTGTATGGGGAATGGTGATGTTGTATGAGGTAAAGGGAGAGGAAAAGTATCTGAAAGCGGCTGAAAAGGCAGGGGACAGGTTATGGCAGAAAGCCAGAGTTATCGGAGATGGTGTGGGCTGGAGTACACAAATAGAGGAACAGCCACTGCTTGGTATGGCGCATGGAAATGCGGGAATTATGACAGCGCTTGCAAAACTTTATCATATAACGAAAAAGGAAAGGTATTATGCCCTACTGAAGAAAGCATTGGTGTATGAAGATAATTATTATAGGGAAGAACTGGGGAATTGGCTGGACTTTCGGAACAAAGATGAGAAAGAACGTGACGGGATGGATACAGTGGCGTGGTGTCATGGGGCAGGTGGAATTTTGGTTTCACGGCTTATGATTTATGAATGGGTAAAAGATGATATCAGGGGAAGCGTTGAAAATGATATCCAAAAGGCAGGGCGGAAACTTGGGGAGAAAGCTTTGCGCGAGGGAATGTGTTTATGCCATGGGAGTTGTGGGAATCTACTGGTGTTTTCGGAATTTGCAAGGTTTAGTAAGGAACAGGGGGACTTGCGGATGGAGGAATGGTTTGAGAGATATGTTTTGCAAAAGTTGCAAAAGGATGGGGTTAAATTATTAATGCAGGAAAAATATAATCCGGGATTGATGAGTGGTTATCTGGGGGTAGGGTATTATATGTTAGAAAAGTATGAAAGTCAAGTGATTAATATTTTGAAGTTAGAATGATCTGAGCAGGGTGTCGAAAAAAGTGATTTTTTGAGGAAATTTTATAACTGTTGGAGGACAAACGCACACAAAAGAAAATTTTAGGGTAATATATATTGTGATTTTATTAGTTAGCTTATGAGGGGAGGCAGTAATAAAGGCAAGCACTTGTGGGCGTGAGGGTACTTTGTGGCAAGCAGCGGAAACGTAACAGACGAAATTATGAAAGAATATATCAAAAATCAAGACATGTAGGAGAGAAGTAATTCAGATAACTTTGAGATTGGATAAGAGTAGTGGGCTATGGATAACTTGGAGTGTGAACAACTTTAGGCTGCTTTAGCAGCACACCGAACCTATCGGCTTTAGCCGGTAGTGGTTCAGTTTTTTACTCCAGTCTTGCTGTATGGTGTTTACGGACACTTACATGGCGTACATTGCCCAAAGGTTCCATAAATGCGAAGATAATGACAGTTTCATTACGTGTATACTCCGAATATATTTTCTAAGTATCTCTTAATCGTATGGGAAGCGATTCTCTGACGTCCCCAAGCAGAAGGTGAGATCGAAGTTCATTTTTTTATGTCTGACGGATGGTCGCTCTCCTTATGGGAGTATTCAGTTCCATATGAAGTTTTTTCCTATTGGGTCAACGTAACCCACTACGTCTCCTTCGTTTGAGGCAAATCTCTCACAAACTAGGACGCACATCTCACGAAAAACAATTTTCAAACATACTCTGGTACTACAGCGAATAACTATTTCATAATTTTAAGTCGAAAGTTGTAGTAGGTTATTGGTAGGCAACAGGAAATTATTCATTATAAACCCAATATTTAAAAAAGTTTGCTGTAGTACTAGGTGAAATAGAAAAATCAAAAGGAATTATTTGTCATGGAGGAAAAACAGTGTATGCGCACAGTGATTTGACCATATTAAAAATCACTGTAGTTATAAGGAAAGCCTATGGTGGTGTTTATTATTAATGGTAAGGATAGAAAAAAATTTATTAGAGATAAAACATTTGAATATAAAAAGCGCTTGGTGGATGTTGAGAATGCTATAAAAGAAGATATAGTTGATGTTGCGACAAAAACAGAGTTGACTACAGAATACATTTATAAATGCTTAGATCAAAGGAAGGACGTGGTATTTAATTTTTTTAGCATACACTACATCCTATATGAGGAGGTAATTGACATTGAAAAAAATAGTAATGATTTGTCTGCCGTATGCAGGAGGCTCATCAATAGCTTTCTTTAAATGGATAAAAAAACTAAAGGATATTTGTGAAGTAATAGTAATAGATTATCCGGGACACGGAGGTAAGGTGGAACAAGCATTTGCAAATACATATTATGAGATGCTAGATGATGTCTATTTAGAGGTTGTAGAAAAAGTAAAAGATAAGGAGTTTGTTATCTTTGGTCATAGTATGGGAGCTTATGTTGCATTTGATTTATGTAAACTGCTAGTCAATAATTCTCAACAGTTACCGAGGTCCATTATATTGTCTGGTGCTAATGCACCTGGTTATAGACGAAAGCAATCGTTTATTTCTAAGCGAAATGGGAGGGTTGATTGGGATAATATAGAAAAATTAGGGGGAACACCCAAAGAAATACTATCTAATCAAAAATATCGAGAATATTTTGAACCAATATTTTTTAGTGATTTTAAAATATTGGATAGTATTCCAGACACTAGTGCTCCAATAAGGATTCCTATTTATATTGTTTGGGGTAACAGTGATTCACTTGTAACAAGTTTAGGAATAAATGGATGGAACAAATTGACTTATTGCAAGGCAGAATTTAAAGAATTTATAGGTGGGCATTTTTATTGCTTTGATGAGGATAATCATGCTTTTTGGACTTATTTACGAGATATTCTTTTAATAAAATAATATATTTTTGAGTCTTGCTATGGTATTACATCCTGTTTCTTGTGATACCACATATTATCATGATTTTCAAGTGGACAGTACACTGTTTTGAAAACACAATAAGCATTCGTATGAAGTTTGTACCAACAACTATACAGGCGAGATGAATCATTGCGTGTAACTTGGGCGAAGAATTCTTTTCAATAAAAATTTATTTTCGATGTAACAACTATACAACTTAGTGTGTTATATAGTTTGGGGTTTTCAACTAACAGAAAATTAAAATTTAGTTAAATAAATAGGTTGACTTAATCGTATAAATAGGCCGATAAAAAATCGGAGTTTTAAAGAGAAAGTATTTTCCATATTTATCCGATACATATATTTTATTAGTAGTTTATTACCTATATAATCCTCAAGACTATATTAATATAATATTTAGAAGAAAGGAAATATGCGAGTTTGCATTAAAAAGACAAGGTGAAAAAATGAGTAAAAAAATCGGAGTAATCGGTGCTGGAGTAATGGGAAAAGGTGTTGCACAGCGGTTTGCGAAGTTTGGTTATGAAGTAATACTTCTTGATTTAAATGAAGAGCTTCTTAAATTGGCCAAAGCTGAAATTGTAAGAAACTTGAAAATGTTAAATATGTTTGAGAAAAATTTTGAGGTAGAGGAAATATCTAATTTAATTTCTACAACAGTTGCTTATGCGGATTTAGCAGAGGTAGATTATATTGTGGAAAATGTACCAGAGGTTCAAGAAGTAAAAGAGAAAGTTTATTTTGAACTTGAGAAATATTGTAAAGAAGACTGTATCTATATGGCAAATACGTCATGCATTCCAATTACGCTGATTGGTTCATTTACAAATCGTGCAAGCAAAATTATAGGTGTTCATTTTATGAATCCAGTACCGATAAAAAATTTTTCGGAGGTTATTCGAGGAATTTATACTTCAGAGGAAACTATTGTTAATACAAAAGAATTGCTTAATTCTATTAATATTTCTGTTGAAATAATTAATGATAGTGCTGGTTTTGTTTCGAACAGATTGTCCCATTTGTTTATGAACGAAGCCGCTTTTTTAGTTTACGAGGGTATTGCAACTGCAGAGCAAATTGATAATATTTTCAAACAAGGATTTGGACATAAAATGGGTCCTCTTGAGACTGCCGACTTAATAGGAATTGATACTGTGCTGGATTCTCTTAAAATTTTGTATGACCAATATGAAGATTCAAAATTTAAAGCTTGTCCATTAATAAAAAGAATGGTAGAGGCGAGAATGCTTGGAAGGAAAAATGGAAAAGGATTTTATACATATTAATAGTTAAAGGGAGATGTACAAGGTTAAAAACCTTGAATTTTAATAAAAAACACTTGCTTATATGAGGAGGAAATTATTTTGGAAATTAAAATGAGAGTAAGGGAATTTTTAGGAAAATTTTTTAATGAGAGTGAAGTAGGCGATGAGGATAACATTTTTCAACAGGGGTTAGTAAACTCATTGTTTGCAATGCAGTTAGTTAATTTTGTTGAGAAAGAGTTTGAGGTGTCAGTGGAAAATGATGAGCTTGATATTGAGAATTTTAAGAGTATTTCTGCAATTTCAAAATTTATAAATTCTAAGATGTAGGTTATGGAGGCGAAGATGATAAGTCCAAAGATTAAATGTGTAGTATGGGATTTAGATAATACACTTTGGAATGGTATATTACTTGAAGATGAAAATGTTTCTATTAAAGAGACTGCAGTAAAGTGCATAAAAGAGTTGGATGCACGAGGAATTTTGCAATCAATTAGCAGCAAAAATGATTATAAGACAGCAAAGAAAAAATTAGTTGAATTTAATATATGGGATTACTTTATCTATCCTCAGATAAATTGGGATAGTAAATCCAATTCAGTTGCAGAGATTGCAAGGAGTATTAATATAGGGAAGGATACTCTGGCATTTATAGATGATCAGCAATTTGAACTGGATGAAGTTAATTTTAATTATCCGGAAGTTTTTTGCATTAATGCATCAAAGATTGATGAAGTACTTGAAATGGATAGAATGATGCCTGAATATATAACAAGTGATTCTAAGAACAGAAGAGAAATGTATCAGAATGATATTAAGAGAAACCGGATAGAAGATGAATTTTCCGGTACAAAGGAAGAGTTTTTACATACACTTGGAATGGTTTTGAAGATAAGTTATGCTAAAGAAGAAGATTTGCAAAGAGCAGAAGAATTGACTGTGCGTACTCACCAGCTTAACTCTACAGGTTATACATATTCTTATAATGAGTTGAAGAAATTCATTGAATCTGACCAATATGTTGTTCTTGTTGCACGACTTGAAGATAAATATGGGGAGTATGGTACAATTGGATTAGCATTGATTGAGAAAAAGAAGACTTTTTGGAATTTACAACTATTACTTATGTCTTGTCGTGTTATTTCTAAAGGTGTTGGTAATGTTATGATGAATTATATTATTAATATGGCTATAAGAGCAGAAAGGGAACTTAGAGCTCAGTTTGTTCCTACAGATTGCAATCGTATTATGTATATCGCATATAAATTTAATGGGTTTAAGGAGATAAAAAAGACGAAAGAACTTGTCACTTTTGCGGCGGATATGAGTTATAAAAGGGATATTCCAGATTATATTACAGTAGTATTTGAGGGGGAATGATTGTATGGATTTTTCTATTACAAAAGAACAAAAAGAATTTAAACGAGAAATTATTACTTTTGCAAAAGAATATATGAATGATGAAGAATACTTAGAGAAATATTCAGAAACGATGTGGAAAAAAGTTGCTGAATTTGGTCTATTGGGAATTACAATAGGAACAGAATACGGAGGGCTTGGAGAAAGTTATGAAACGGCGGCACTTGCATTTGAAGCACTTGGATATGCTTGTAAAAATAATGGATTTATTTTTGTTGTAAATAATCATATCTGGGTGTCGCAGAATATTATTTATCTATATGGATCTGATACATTAAAGAAGAAGTATATTTCAGATATGGTATTAGGAAATAAAATTGGTGCTATTGCAATTACAGAAGCAGAATCAGGTTCAGATGCATTTAGCATGAGAACAACAGCTATTGAGGATGGAGATGCCTACATATTAAATGGAAGTAAAATGTTTATTTCTAATGGACCAATTGCAGATATATTTATTGTGTTCGCAGTAACAGAAAATAATTCAGAAAAGAAGCTAACTGCATTTGTAGTGGAAAAAAGTATGGAAGGGTTTCACGTAGGACTCGATATTGAAAAAATGGGGTTGAATGCATGTCCTACAAGTGAGATTATTTTAGAAAATGTTAGAGTTCCGAAAGAAAATATATTGGGGAAATTAAATAGTGGAAAAACGTTACTTACATGTGCGATTGAATGGGAACGATGTTATGAGTTTGCACCACATATAGGTGCAATGCAAAGAATTATGGAAGCTTGCGTAGAACAAGCAAAGGCTAGAAAACAATTTGGTAAACCGATTGATGAATATCAGGCGGTTTCTCATAAAATTGCAAGAATGCAGGAAAGTATTGAAATGGCAAGACTTATGCTTTACAAAATTTCATGGTTAAAGGATAAAAAACGGTCTGCCTATATGGAAACTGCTATCTTTAAACTATATGTAAGTGAGCATTACATACAGACTTGCAGGGATGCAATTCAGATTTTTGGTGCATATGGATATACAAGAGAATATGAGATGGAACGTGAAATGCGTGACGCTTTAGCTTGCAGTATTTATTCTGGAACAAATGAAATGCAGATGAATACTATATATAATATGGCAAGTATGAATATATTTTAGATTTCTGTAAAGGAGGTAGTATAAAACGGATTATGAAAAAATCGCCTCCCTTCCATTAGGTGTGAACGATTATATTTTACTTACGGAAACCCCGTCAAGGCCAAATTTAACTGGCTTTCAGTCCGGTCTTGACAGGGTTCCCTACGTAAAATTCTGGTCGCCCAAGCCAAAGAAAGGGGGTAAAGGCTCATAGACTTTGAAACCTTTGATTTTACTGGGGTGAGCCGATTTTGGGCATATAAAGTTTACACTACCATAAAGGAATTGGAGATAGAAAAATGAAGGTTGTTGTTTGTGTAAAAATGGTAAAATCGGAGTTTGTAGGCAGAGGGAATAATGAAAATGAATTATACCAAATGAATCCTTATGATTTGTATGCTTTTAAGGAAATTATAAAAATAAAGGAGCAAGTGGATTGTAATGTAGTCTGTCTTTGTATGGGACCGAAGGAATCTGAATATATATTGGTCAAAGCAATTGCCATGGGGGCAGATGAAGCAATCCTATTGAATGATATTAAATTTGCAGGTTCTGACACTGTTGCCACAACTTATATTTTATCAAGGGCTGTCTCAAAGATAGGGAATGTTGATTTTATTATTTGTGGCGATAAATCACTAGATGGAGAGACCGGACAAGTTGTATTTGGACTTAGCGAGCGGTTAAAATTTAATTGTGTTACAGGTCTAGAGAGAATAGAGAGTTTAAATGAAACAGGAATAGTTGCCGTGAGAAATAAAAAAGAAATTGGTGTTCTAGAGAAATTAAAAGTACCATGTTCAGTTGTATTATCATTTGCAAATTTCTTACTTAAGCAGCCATCTGTTAGTCTGATTGCAATAAAAAAAGCAAAACAAAGAGGAATTACAATATGGAATGCAGATGATTTAAATATTGATTCTGATAAGTGTGGAATTAGGGGTTCAAAAACGCATGTGATAAATGTAAAAAGTGATTTGGTAAAAAAGGAAAGCTGTAGGTTAGAGGGAACTGCTGCGGAGAAATCAGCTGCTATTGTAAAAATATTAGTAAAAAGATAACCATGTGGTAGTGGTATGTAACATATATTTGTGTAAGATAAGGATAGGAGTGATTATAATTAATACTGATAAAGATATTTTTGTAGTATGTGACAATGCAAAATATGATAGTGAACATATATTGCAAATCATTGCAAAAGCGGTAGCACTTTCAGAAACAAGTGGATATAAGATAACTGTTGTGTGTGTTGGTCCGTATAATAAAATAATGAGTGAAAGATTGATGCAGTACGGAGCAAATCGTGTAGTACTATATGAATCGGATGAGATATCTAATGTATATGGCTTTTGTGAGGTTGTACAGCAAATTATAAAAATGTACAATCCTTCTGTGGCACTATTTCCGGCATCTAGGTTTGGTAAAGCGGTAGCAGCAGTTCTTTCTACGAGGTTTGAGGCAGGTTTGACCGCTGACTGTATTGATATTAGATATGAAGACGGAGAATTTTGTTTTTATAGAGCAGCCATAAATGATTCTGTTGTTGCTAAAATCCAGTGTATTAACTGTACATTAAAGATGGCAACAGTAAAGAAAGATGTATTTATTAAGAAACAAATAGAGAAGGAAAAGAAAGGGGAACTTGAAAAGGTTACTTGTAATTTGAAATTAGTAAAAGACGAGTGTTTTAAAGTATTAAAATGTGAAAAACAAAAAGTGCCCCCTAAAATTAATATTAGCAAGTATTCTATTGTTTTTTGTATTGGCAGGGGCGTTAAAAATGAGAAAACAAGAAATAAACTAGTGGAAATAGCGAAAAGATGTGATGCAGGAATAATTGGTACAAGGGCTGCAGTTGATGAAAAATATATTGATAAATCTAGACAAGTTGGACAGTCTGGTAAAAGCATTTCGCCTAAAATATATGTTGGTTTTGGTGTATCGGGGGCAAGTCAACATATTGTAGGAATCAAAAATGCAAAATTTATTATTGCGGTAAATAAAGATGAAAATGCACCGATTTTCCAGTATGCAGATTATTCTATTGTGGAAGATTTGGACAAGGTTGTGGAAGAGATGGATAAAATGTTATGAAATTATCTCGGTAATGTGAATGGGAGGTTGTTTGATTGATGGAAAATAGAAAATTACTGAAGGCATTAAAAAGACTGGTGGATCAAAACAAAGGCATTACTTTTATAGGTTCAAAAGAAGAATATATATCTTATAAACAATTATGGAATGAATGTGGTGTACTTTGCAGCTATTTGAAGAAAATGGGGGTTCATACGGGAGATGAAGTTGCAATATATTGTAAGGATAACAAAAACTTTATTTACTCTTTATGGGCATGTATTATGGGTGGATTTATTGCAGTTCCAGTAGATACAGGAAATAGTGATTATCATACAGAAGTAAATAGTAAAATTTTTAATTTATTGAAAGAGCCTACTTTGCTCTATGACAAAGTTAATAAAGAAGTATTAGATTCTGCTTGCTTTGATGATCGCCTTGTAGATGTTTCTGCATTTGACTTTAATCAAACAAATAGTGAAAAAACTGAACCTGATAATTCAGAACAAGATATATTATATATTCAATTTTCCTCTGGATCTACAGAAACCCCAAAAGGTGTTATTATTAAGGATTCTAATGTCATGGCGAATGCATATGACATCATTGAACGGCTTGATATGAATGAAGAAGATATTTCTCTATCATGGCAACCATTAACGCATTGTTATGGTCTAATTGTATTTCATATTGTTCCGATTGTATTAGGAATAGAACAGTATTTGATGTCTTCAGAATTGTTTATGAAATCTCCCCTTTTGTGGATTGATAAAGTAGTAGAACACCATGTCACAAGGATTGGTACAATTCCATTTGCATTGAAACACTTTTTAGGATTCTACAAGTGTTCAGAACAAAGTAAAAGTTGGGATTTATCGTCCGTTAAAAGTATTACAGTCGGAGGAGAACTTGTTATTAAGGAGCTATGTAATGAGTTTATAAGCGTGATGGAACAATATAGTTTACCTAAAAATGTAATAGTTCCCATTTATGGATTGTCAGAGTCGACTACAGGATTAAGCTTATTGGCACCAAATACACCACTTAAATCATATAAGATAAGTAGAAATAGCTTTGATATCGGTCAAAAGATTGTTTTACTGGAAGATAATGAGAATCAAAATATTTCGTATCTTGGACAAGGTAAGCCCTTAAAAACAATAGAAATACAAATTACAGATGATGAAAATAATGTATTACCGGAAGAAACAATTGGGCATATCTGTGCAAGAGGTGATAACATTGCATCTGGTTACTATCTTGATGAGGAATCAACTAAAAAAGTTTTTTTGGAAGATGGTTGGTTTGATACTGGTGATTTAGGTTTTTTGCAAAATGGAGTCATAGTTGTAATTGGGCGTGAAAAAGAGTTACTTGTTGTTAATGGAATGAAGTATATGAGTATTGATATTGAAACAATTATTCGTAATAAAGTGGAGCAATGTAAAAAGTACGATGTAGTTGTTTGTAATGGAGTGGATTTTCAAAATAAATCTGAACAAGCAAATGTATTTATTAACATTTCAGTTAATTTTAATTCAACGAATGAAATAAAGGAATTTTTAGAGTTGAGCAGAAATATAAGAGAAGTTGTTTATCAGGTAACGGGGTTACAAATTGATCATGTAATTCCAATTGAGAAAATTCCCAAAACGTTTAGCGGTAAAATTAAGCGTAAAGAGTTAACACGTAGGTTTAATGAAGGCGATTTTATAAAAGAAGTACAAATTCTTCAAACATTTAATGATGCCAAAAGAACTGTACTGCAGGGAGGGAAAATCAGCATAGAGAAAATACGAGATGGCATTCTGGATACGATTTTGAATATGTTTCAAATCAAAGTAGATGATTACAATCTTGCATTTAAAAATTATGGAATTGTATCAATTAATATACCTCCGTTTATTGAAAAAATAAATGAGATGTTTGAAATAAATGTGCAAGTGTCTTCTTTTTTTAGCCATCCTAGTATCAATCAATTTTCAAATTATATATATAAAATGATTCATAAAAATAGTATCAGAAAGGAAGAAAAATTAGTGGAAAATATAGTGAATACTGTAGATGACAAAGTTGCTATTATTGGTATGAGTTGCCGATTTCCAGGTGGAGCTAATACTATAGAAGAATACTGGAATGTATTGAAGAGCGGAATCGATGGGATTATTGATGTACCAAATGAACGATGGGATTGGGAAAAATATTATGATATAAATGATAATACGCCGGGAAAAATGTATTGTAAAAAGGGCGGGTTTTTACAGACTTCAGTGGATGAATTTGATGCACGTTTTTTTAATATTTCTCCTAAGGAGGCAATGTCACTGGATCCTCAACAGAGACTTATGCTTGAACTGACATGGGAAGCTTTTGAGTATGCTAATCTGGATATTACAAAATATAAAGGTTCTAATACGGGAGTATATCTTGGTATGTCAACAACAGAATATATGCTTGCAAATTTATATTCAGGGGATTTGTCGAGAATTGATGCATATACATTGACAGGAACCTGTATGAGTACCGCGTGTGGTAGAATTTCTTATACTTTTGGCTTCCAGGGACCTTGTATTACTGTAGATACAGCTTGCTCTTCTGCATTAACCGCAGTTCATCTTGCATGTAATGCAATCAAAATGGGAGAAGCTGATTGTTGTGTAGTTGGTGGTGTCAATTTGATGGCCTCACCGGCAATTAATGTAGGCTTTTCAAAGCTTCACGCAACTGCGAAAGATGGACATAGTAAAGCATTTGATGCATCCGCAGATGGATATGGAAGAAGTGAAGGTGGTGGAGTTATTATCCTAAAAAAATTATCAGAGGCTAAGAAAGATGGCGATCATATTTTAGGAGTTATTTGTAACTCAGGGATTAACCAGGATGGAAAAAGTAATGGCTTAACAGCACCAAACGGGGAAGCTCAAACAAAACTTATTCGTGAGACATTACAGAAAGCACATTTACAGCCGTCTGATATTGATTATATAGAAATGCATGGAACAGGAACAAAACTTGGAGATCCAATAGAGGTAAATGCAATTGTTGATGCTTTTGAAGGCGTAAAAACAAAAGAAAATCCTTTAATGATTGGTTCTGTAAAGTCAAATATAGGACATTTGGAGGCTGCTTCAGGAATTGCATCTATTATTAAAATTCTATTATCTATGAAAAATCATTTAATTCCTGCAAATTTAAACTTTAACAACCCAAATCCATTTATTGATTGGGAGAACTCACCTGTTAAAGTGATTAGTAAACATACGCCTTGGGTAAAAGAAAATGGAATTAGGAGGGCAGGGATTAGTGCATTTGGTTTTGGTGGTTCGAATGCGCATGCTATTATTGAAGAATATAATGAAGATACAATAGAAGTTGAGACAGAAAAAGAAGGATTAGACTACATTTTAAAAGTTTCTGCTAAAAATGAAACATCATTAAGAAAATATGCTCAAAAATATCTTGAAACTTTGAAAGATAATAAGAACATGAAATTATGCGATTTTATATATAGTGCAGCAAGAGGAAGAGCTGATTTCGATTATAGATTGTGTATGGTAGGAAAAACGAAGGAAGAGTTCATTGAAAAGTTAGAAGCTTATATAAAAGGTGATTTACAACATGGAGTATTTACCAATTTAGGAAAAGAAAGAAATTATATAAAAAACAGAAAAGTTATATTTATGTTTACTGGTCAGGGCTCGCAATACGTTAATATGGGAAGAATTCTTTATGAATCAGAAAGTGTTTTTAAGAACGCGATGGAAGAGTGCAATCGTTTGTTTAAACCATATATTTTGAAATCCATTACTGAATTACTTTACGGAGAAAATACGAGTGCAGATGTGATCCAAAAAACGTTATATGCGCAACCGCTTATTTTTGCAATTGAATATTCTTTGTCAAAACTGCTTGAGCATTATGAGATAAAACCAGAAATTGTAATGGGGCATAGCATTGGGGAATATGCGGCAGCGGTGCAAGCTGGAATAATTAGTTTACAAGATGCAGCACAATTGGTTTCTATTCGTGGAAGGCTTATGGATTCTGCACCAGGAAGTGGTGCTATGGCTACTATCTTTGCCTCAGAAGATAAGGTATGTAAAATGATGGAAAACTATAGTAACGTTGTATCTATTGCAGCTTTAAATGCAAAGGATACTTGTGTTATTTCTGGAGATAGTAAATCTGTAGAAGAAATTCTATCACTTGCAGAAGGCAATAGTATTCGTGTTAGCAGATTGAAAGTTTCTCATGGATTCCACTCTCAGTTGATGGAACCTGTTCTGGAAGATTATAGGGCAATTGCTGAAGAGTGTAGTTATAGCAAGCCAAAAGTTAGATTTGTTTCTGCACTATATGCAAAAGAAATTGATGAAAATCAGGTTTTGGATTCTGAGTATTGGACAAAACATATTCGAGAAAAAGTAGATTTTTATCATTCGTTATTAAGTATTGAAAATTTGTCTGATTATGTGCTGTTGGAAGTAGGAGCTCATACGGTTTTAACTGCACTTTGTAAACTTATCTTTGGTGAAGAAACTGTTTCTGTAGGTACTTTGAATAGAAAGAAAGAGGATTCTAATCATCTTTCTGAGACACTCGCTATTCTTTATACAGCAGGGGTAAATCTTAACTGGTCAAAGATTTCTTTTATGGGAATAAAGAAGTGGAATAGGGTACAGCTTCCCAAGTATCCATTTGATAAGAGCAAGTACTGGATGGATTTAGTTTATGATAGAAAAGAAAATGTTTCTGTTGATGTAGGAGATGTGCATCGCTTCTTAGGACAGAAGATTAATTCACCTGCAATGGATAATGGTGTGATTTATCAGACAAAATATTCAAGGGAAATCCCATTTTTTATGAATGAACATATTATCTTCAATACTTCTATTGCACCAGCTGCATCATATGTCTCAATGTTGATTTCAGCGATGAAAGATTTAAAGAATCCAGCAAGTTGTACCATCAGACATATTGATTTAAGAGAACCACTTGCAATCACTGCTGATGAAGAGCGATTAGTACAGGTGTGTATTAAGGATATTACAGAGAAAGAGTGCGAATACAGCATTGTAAGTAGACCACTTGATGATATGAAGAAAAAATGGTCTGTGCATACACAAGGTTTGATTTCCTCAGAATATGAATTTAAAGAGATTGAAGATGAAATAAATCTTGAAGAAGTAAAGAATTTAGACTTCGATTTTGATGCAGAGGGTGGAATCTATAGCTCTATGCACAATGCGGGATTTGATTTGGGTGATAGTTTTAGAAGAATTGTGAAGACTAATGTAAAAGTAGGACATGGAATAAGTTATATCGAACCTCTTGAAAATGTACCAGATTTAGATATGTATGAGGTGTATCCTGGAGTAATTGATTCTGTCTTCCAAACAATGCTTTGTGTGGTATATGAGGAATTTGATTCAGACGAGAACAATCGGAAAGGAAACAGAACGACAATTCCATATTATTTTGACAGTATTACATATAATTACAAAGAGTATAAAAATTTGTGGTGCCGCGTTGATGCAAGTATGGAAAATGATATTATATCTGGTGATATTGATATATTCAATGAAAAAGGTGAAATGCTCATGTTAATCAGAGGATTCATGACCAAACTTACGAATAGGGAAAATCTTCTTAAGGGGCTGAAAAATTCTAACTCAGGATTCTACTATCATACAGCCTGGATAGAGAAAAAAGCAGAGCATAAAGATCTAATAAAATCTGCAGAACGGTATGTTCTAGTTACAGAGAAAACAGATATCAGAGAAAAAATGGTTTCTCTGTTTGAGGCAGAAAAGATGAAGTACAATTTGGTCATTCCAGATGCTTCATATTTCATAGATGAAACAGGTAAATATCATATTGAAGTTAGTGAAAAGAAGGATTGGATTAGGTTTTTAGATGAAATCGCTGATGAAAAAGATGGAAAAATATATTTTATATATTCTGTAGTAGATAATTGCATTCAAGGAATTGTTAATTTCATGCAAGCAATAATTGAAGCAGGTTTTGAAAATAAATGTCAGATAAAGGTTTTAACACAAAATGTTCAGGATGTTGGTTCTGTTGAGAAATTGAATTTGGAACAGGCTCCGTTATGGGGAATGTTAAAAGTAATTTCATTAGAATACCCTAATGTATTTGCTGGAGTTCTAGATATAGATAATGATTGCTTTGAATCTAATGGTAAAGAAGTGCTTAACGAATTGATAAGTACTGTAGATAAAGAAGTTTGTTTAAGAGTAGATGGAAAACGATATGTAAGTATATTGGAAAATAATGTGGATTATAAATTAAAACATAAGGAAAAAGTAGATAAAATAAAGATAAAACAAGATGCCTCTTACCTTATTACAGGAGGAACCGGTGCTCTTGGTCTTGTTTATGCACAGTGCTTGATTAATAAGGGGGCTAAGAATCTTATTTTAGTTGCCAGACATGAGCCGGGTGAAGCTGTTAAATCGAAAATTGAACAATTTATAAAAATGGGTATTTGCATAGAGATTATGTATGCAGATGTTTGTGACGAAGAAAGTATACGACGTGCAATTGCCACAATGGAAGTTAAGATGCCAGTTATTCGTGGTGTTGTTCATGCAGCAGGCACGTTGTGTGATAAAATGTTATCTGAACAAACATGGGAAGATTTTATAACGGTATTAAATCCTAAAGTAGAGGGAAGTAAGAATTTATATAAAATATTAAAAAGGGATAATATTGATTTCTTTATTATGCTCTCGTCTATTACTTCCATTATTGGTAATGTAGGACAAAGCAACTATGCGGCGGCAAACTACTTTATGAATCAATTTGCGATACAGATGCAAAAAGAAGGCGTTCATGGATATACATTTTGTTGGGGACCTTGGGAAGAAAGTGGGATGGCTAGTAATAATGATGTGATTGCAAGAAATATGGAAAATATGGGAATACGAGCATTTTCGAAAGGAATAGGGACACAAATAATTGAAGAATTCATAGAGAGGCCATATACTAACTTGATTGCTGTAGATATAGATTGGAATCGTTATGCAGAAAGCTTTGCTGGAAGTGTAAATAGAGCCTTTCTTAGCAAGTTATTAAGGGAAGATAAGAATAAAACAGAAAGTAGTTTTCAAGAAGAGAATTCAACAGTATTGAATGAATTAGCATCAATGCCAAAAGAAGAACGAAAGCCTATTTTAATTTCAATCTTACAGAAAATTTCAGGTAAAGTTATGGGATATAGTCAGGGACAGTTTCCCGATAAAGATATTACATTTAATGAACAAGGTGTTGATTCCTTAATGATTTTTTCTATGAGGAATACATTGAACAAGATGTTCCATGTGGATTTGAATGTGTCGACATTTTTCAATTATCCAACTATCGATAAGTTAGCAGATTATCTGTTGGCAGAAGAACTTTTTAAGGATATACAGACAGAAGAAGTAGAAGAAAGTACAGAAGATTTACTAAATCAGTTAGAAAAGTTGACAGACTAAGCAGTTTGTGTGTCTGTAGCATTTGCTTTTGAATGGTACAGACACAAAAAGGGTGGTAATGTTATGGTTAATGATATAAGTATATATAAAGAAGCATTGAAAAAAGCAGTTTCAAAAATAAATGAACTTGATGAAGAAGTTAAGAGTTTGAAGAAACATGATGAGATTGCGGTAATCGGTTATGATTGTAAGTTCCCGGGAGGGGCTAATAGTCCTGAACAATTTTGGCAACTATTAACAGAAGAATTTGACGCAGTGACAGAAATAAAGAACGAACGGTTTAATTTTAATGATTATTACAGTGATAATAAAGAAGAACAAGGAAAAATGTTTACAAAATATGCTTCATTTTTAGATACCGACATTAAGAGTTTTGATAATATTCATTTTGAACTTTCGGCAGTTGAGGCAAAATCAGTTGATCCACAACAGAGACTATTGTTGGAAGTTAGTTGGAATGCATTGGAGCATGCAGGAATTGATGTAAAAGACCTCAGGGGAAGCAAAACAGGAGTATTTATTGGTTTGGATTCGAATGAGTATTTTAAAGCAGAGGTATTATCAGGTGATGAGTCAGATATTACACCGTACTCACTGATGGGGGTTTCACAGCATTCCGCAGCAGGAAGAATATCCTATTTTTATGATTTGAAAGGCCCATCTATTATGTGTAATACAGCATGTTCATCTTCGCTTACAGCATTAGGATTGGCAGTACAGAGTTTAAGAGAAAAACAAAGTGATTTGGCAATTGTCGGGGGTGTAAATCTTTTATTGACACCGTCGTCATTTGTCGGATTATCACAATTCCAGGCACTTTCTTCAGATGGAAAATGCAAAACTTTCGATAAGTCGGCTGATGGATTTGGCTGCGGTGAAGGCTGCGGTGTAGTAATCTTAAAACGGATTAGCGATGCTCAGCGGGATGGTAATTCTATTGAAGCTTTAATTAAAGGTATTAGCATGGGACAGGATGGTAGAACAAATGGTTTTTTTGCACCAAATGGTATTGCAGAGAAGATGGTGATTCAACAGGCAATCAAAGATTCAGGCTGTAACATAAATGGTATTGATTATATTGAAGCACACGGAACAGGAACAATACTTGGCGATACAATAGAGGCACAGGCAGTAAGTGATGTGTTCTGTAAGAAAAAAGAACCTGTTTATATTGGAGCAGTAAAATCTAATATTGGACATCTTGAAGCGGCGGCTGGAATGGCAAGTCTGATAAAAGTAATTCTTTCTATGAAACATAAACAGATTCCGGCAAGTATTCACTGCGAAAATCCTAATCCCAATATTGATTGGAGCCATTTGAAAGTTGTGACTAAGCTTATGAATTGGGAAAAGAATGAGGATAAAAGAAGAGCTGGAATTAGTGCATTTGGGATAAGTGGTTCTTTGGCACATGTTATTGTAGAAGAAGCACCAGAAAAGAAGGATGTTAATGTTTGTGATATGCCATATCATTTATTGACTTTATCGACGAAGAACAAAAATGTTTTAAAAGATTCTGTGAAAGATATATTAGACGAAGTAACAAAAAAAGATATTCCAATAAGTGCTATAGCATATACAAGTAATATTACTAGGAGCAAAAATCAATATCGTTTTGCGTGCGTTGCGAAAGATAAAGAAGATTTAAAGAGAGAACTTGAAAATGCATTGAATAAAGATAAGGTATTTGAATACAACTCAAGTAGGGTAGATGGTAGGAGGAGAGTGGCGTTTCTTTTTACTGGGCAGGGGTCTATTTATAAGGGTATGGCTAAACAACTCTATAATAATTCTAATGTATTCAAGGCAGCAATGGATAAATGTGATAAGAGTTTTCAACAACTGTTGAAGATTTCAATAAAAGAGAATATTTTTAGAAAAGAAAAAGATGAATTGCAGCGACCAGTTATTTCGCAGCCAGTTATTTTTTCAATTGAATATTCATTGGCGGAGTTTTGGAAGTCTGCGGGAGTCAAACCTGATGTAGTAATTGGTCATAGTATTGGAGAGTATGTAGCTGCGTGTTATGCAGGCATAATGGAATTTTCCGAGGCCGTTAAATTAATTGCTATTCGAGGAAAAATTATGGAAACTTGTGAATTAGATGGTAAGATGGTAGGCGTATTGACCGATTATGAGTCTGTTTCAGAAGCCATAAAGGAGAGTGGCTGCTTAAATGTTTCAATTGCGGCAGTTAATGCACCTGCTAATACGACTATTTCAGGTCTTCGGGAAGAAGTGGATAAGGTAATTGAAACCTTACAGAATAAACAAAGAGTTTTTATTGATGATTTAAAAATTCTTCATCCATATCATTCTAAATTGATGGAACAATATAAAAAAGAATATTTAAATCAGATGGGAGATATTATTTTTACGGAGCCAAAGTTACCAATTATTTCATGTGTATTTGGAAAGCTTGATAAGAACAATGAAATCGGAACAAAAGTTTATTGGGCAGAACATCTAGCCAAAACTGTACATTTCCAAAGTGCAATGAAAGAGGCAGAAGCTTTTGGTACAGAAATATTTTTAGAAATTGGTGGAAATGCAACCTTATGTGGACTTGGAAGTCAATGTTTAGTTAAAGATGAGATACAGTTTATTCCCTCTTTAAGAAATGAAAAAGAAGATTATAAACAAGTGTTAAAAGCCTTGAAAAGTCTATATTTAGCGGGGTATCCAATAGACTGGAGAAAGTTCTATCAACCATATAAAAAAGAACGTGTGGAATTGCCAAGTTATCACTTTTATCACAAGGAATTTTGGAAGAATCCTAACAAGCATTCAATATCTGAACAGGAAGAAAATAAAATCGAGAGGAAAAAAGATATGGAAGAAAAAAAAGTTGGGGATAGTGTACTTTCGCGTGTTGATACAGAAATTAAAGAGTTGATTTCAATGATTGCGGGAATTGAAGCAGATGAAATTGAAACAGATAAAGAGTTGTTTTCACTTGGATTTGATTCTTTGTTAATGATGACGTTAGGAAAACAAATCAGTAAGAAGTACCATGTTGAAATTCCGATTAATGAATTTTTTACTTCGGTTAATACATTACAGAAAATTGAAGAATATATTGTGAAAAATGGAGATATTGAACAGTTAGTAGAGTTAGAAACATCGAAGATGCCAGCAACACCAGAAGTTGAGGTACATGCAGAGTCAATATCAGTTGCAAATCCAAAAGAAGGAAAGAATGTTATGGAAGGTGCAACGGGTAGAAATAAGGATTCGTTGGATATATCGTTTTTTCAAAATGTATTTGATAATCAGTTTACAATCATGTCAGAGCAAAATGATATTATCAGAAGTCTTTTTGAAAACGGAAGTAGAAGTTCACAAAATTGTTTTTATAATCAACTTAAATTACAACAAAATGTAGAGACTGTAAAAAAAGCACAAAAACAAGTGCAGAAAGAAATAAAAAAAGAAAATTATCAGGAAGCAGATTATTATATTCCCTATCATAAATTGGAGCTGACAAAAGAATCTGAATTAGAAGATTTACAGCTTCATTATTTAAAACAAATAGAGAAAAAATATACTTCTCTGACTAAAAGTTCAAAGCAAAACATCCAAAACTATAGAAAAGTATATGCAAATGCAAGAAATTCTGCTGGTTTCAGACCCATTTTTAAGGAGATGCTTTATCAGGTAATTGCAGAAAGAGGAAGTGGATCGAAATTTATCGACTTAGATGGCAATGAATTTATTGATGTGACTATGGGATTTGGAGTTAATTTATTTGGACATGCTCCGAAATTTGTAAGAGATGCATTAAAAGATGAAATTAATCATGGAATGCCCCTTGGTCCAATGGGAAGACTTCCGGGAGAAGTTGCTAGAAAGATTTCAGAATTGACAGGAGTCGAAAGAGTATTTTTCTGCAATTCAGGAACAGAAGCAGATATGTTTGCAATACGTTTAGCAAGAGCTGTTACAGGAAAAAACAAAATTGTTGCATTTACGGGAGCGTATCATGGCACTTATGATGGGTTACTTGCATTACCAGCTTATCAAGAGGATGGAACGATATATTCAATTCCACAGGCACCAGGGATTACAGAACAGGCAGTTAGTGATTTAATTTTGTTAAGTTATAATAGTGAAAATTCTTTGAAATATATACAGGAACATTCAAATGAGATAGCGGGAGTCATTGTTGAAACTGTACAAAGTAGACGTCCTGATATTCAGCCGAAAAAGTTTTTACAGAAGTTACGAAAACTGACAGAGGATGGAGATATGGCGCTCATCTTTGATGAGGTGATTACTGGATTTCGTATATCTGCAGGTGGTGCTCAGGAGTTCTTTGGTATTGAGGCTGATATTGTTACATATGGAAAAGTAGTAGGCGGTGGTATGCCAATTGGTGTTGTTTCTGGTAAGTCAAGATTTATGGATAGCGTAGATGGAGGAATGTGGAGTTTTGGAGATGACTCGATTCCACCATATGAAGAAAAGAGAACGTATGTAGCAGGTACTTTCTGCCATCATCCAATGGCTATGGCCGCAGCAAATGCTGTCTTAGATTATATTTTAGAACATAAGGATAGTATGTATAAAAATCTAAATCACAAAGCAGATGTATTTGCAGATAAACTTAATACATTTTTTCAAGCAGAAAATGTACCATTTACGGTAATCCATTTTGGCTCATTGTTCCGTTTCACAGTAGCGAGAGAATATGAAGTTTTCTACTATGGACTCCTTGAAAAAGGAATTTATATTTGGGAAGGAAGAAACTGTTTTTTATCTACTGCACATTCAGATGAGGATATTGAGAAGATTATAAATTCAGTAGAATTAACCGTCAAGGAGATGAAAGACGCTGGTTATTTTGGTAAAAGTCCTGAGCCAGACCCAGAGAGAAGAAAAGATGAACAAAAAAGTACTTGTAATTTTAGTGTAAGTGATGGGAAGTTACCTATGTCTATGATTCAAGAACGCCTTTTTTCTCAAATTATGATTAGTGAATCAGATCCGTTTGACATAGTGGCTGCATTTACTGTAAAAAAGCCGATTGATATAGGACGCCTTGAACAAGCAGTAAATAGAATTATAGAGAGACATGAAATTTTGAGAACTTCTATGTTTTTAGAGGACGGCTCCTTCTATCAGGAGGTTATGGGAAATTGGAATTTTCATATTCGTGAAATGGAACAGAAGGAAGAGGGGGATTTAAATAATTTTATTTCAAATGCGATTAGTAAATTTGATTTGTTAACGCCACCTTTAATTGAAGTACTTTTGATTGATACGGCCCAAAAGGAAAAAATAATTGTATTTCATTTTCATCATACTGCAGCAGATGGAATTTCAATGAATATTTTTGTTAGAGAGTTAACTGCAATTTATAACAATATTAAATTAGAGCCATTGAAAGTACAGTATAGAGATTTTGTAAAGTGGGAAAATGAGTATATGAATTCAGAGGTGGAAAAGGCTGATAAAAAATATTGGTTAAATCGTTTATCTGATGTTCCTTGTACAGTTCCGCTTTTATATGACTATCCTAACACTGGAAATGCTGGTTATGCAGGTGATAGTTTGTTAGAAAAAATGGATGTAAAAACCCTTTCTGCTTTAAAGAAAATTGCAAAAAATAATGGTGCATCAGTATTCATGATTTTACTGGCTATTATAAATATTTTGATGCATAAGATGACTAGAGAAAAGGAAATTGCTTTGCTTACACCGGTTACGAATCGTTTTGATGGAGGGTTTGAGGAGTGTATTGGTATGTTTACCAATACAATTGTGTTAAGTAGTAAGATCGAAGATGATGTACCTTTTGATACATATCTAAAGAAAATAAAGAAAGAATGTATAGAATCCTATAGCCATATAAGTTATCCATATAATAGATTAATAGATGAATTAAATGTAACAGGTAAGAAATCATTTAACATTATGTTTGTTTATGAAAATACGGATAGTCGAACTATGGATCAAATTAGTGATTTGGAATTAGATGAATTCCCATATACTCCAACTACACAAGAATTTGATATTACATTTGAACTTCTTGAAAAGAATGGCAATTTAGATATGTACCTAAGATATAGAACAGACTTATTTAGTAAACAGAATATGAATGTAATGATGGAACATCTCTTGTATGTAATAAGTCAGGTTGTTGAGAATCCAACAATTTTATATTCTGATATCAGCATTGCTACAGAAGAAGAGAAAGAGAAGATTCTTTATAAATTTAATAAAGGAATAATTGAATATCCATCAGATAAAACCGTTGTGGATTTTTTTGAGTCGCAAGCAGCAAAGACTCCAAATGCTACAGCCGTCATTTTTGAAGATAGAAAGATAAATTATGATGAGCTAAATAAGCGTGCTAATCATTTAGCCTATAAATTAAGGACGGCAGGAGTAAAATCAGATACTTTTGTTGCGATTTTAGCTCAGAGAAGTATTGAAATGATTGTCAGTATATTGGGTATCTTAAAAGCAGGAGGGGCATATGTTCCAATTGACCCAACCTATCCAGAAGATCGTATTATATACATATTAAATGATTGTAAACCTAAAGCAGTAATTGTATACCAGATGGAAAATGTAAAAGAATTTTGTGGCGATATATTGATAATTGATATGAAAAAAGAATCAGAAGAAAAAATGGATGATAATTTAATTAATCCACCTCATGTGAATTCAGTTCATGATATTGCATATGTGATTTATACATCTGGTACAACAGGAAGACCAAAAGGTGTAATGGTAGAACATTTGAATTTAGTTAGACTTCTATTTAACGATGCCCCGTTATATGATTTTTCTGAAAATGATGTTTGGACAATGTTTCATTCCTATTGTTTTGATTTTTCTGTATGGGAAATTTTTGGTTCACTATTATATGGGGGTAGCTTAGTTGTGTTATCCGCTGATATGGTAAAAGATAGTAAAAAGGTCTGTAATGTTATAGAAAAACATAAAGTTACAGTATTGAATCAGGTTCCAACTGCATTTTATAGTTTAATGGTTGCAGATAATGAAAATCAGATGAAGTCGGTTAGATATTTAATATTTGGTGGTGAAGCATTGAATCCAGCAAGATTAAAAGACTGGTATAATAAGTATCCCAATGTATCAATTGTAAATATGTATGGAATTACAGAAACAACGGTTCATGTTACCTATCGTAGGATTGGTGAAGAAGAAATTGAACGTGGAATTAGTGATATTGGACAAGCGATACCGACTCTTTCTGTTTATATTATGGATAAGGAGAATCTTTGCGGAATTGGTGTAGCAGGAGAACTTTGTGTCGCAGGTGCAGGTGTAGCAAGAGGTTATTTGAATCAACCAGAATTACAAAATGAAAAATTTGTGAGAAATCCATTTGGAGAAGGAATGCTTTATCGTAGTGGTGATTTGGCAAGATGGCTTCCGGATGGAAATCTTGAATATTTGGGAAGAATTGATGAGCAGGTAAAGATCAGGGGATTTCGTATTGAACTAAAAGAGATAGAAAATGTAATTCGCAATATTTCTTATGTAAAAGATGCAGTTGTCATTGCAAAAAAGGATATTTTGGGCGAAAATGCAATTTGCGCATATGTGGTATCCGATATAGAAATTAATGTGGAGAAATTAAAAGATTTAATTGGAAAATCTCTTCCACAGTACATGATTCCGGCTTATATTATGCAGATTAATGCGATACCATTAACTAGAAATGGGAAATTGAATCAGAAAGAATTGCCGGAAGTAACAACTAAAAGTGATACACAGTTTGTTCCTCCATCAGATGAATGGGAACAAATACTTTGTAAAATTTTTGAAGAAATATTAGGTGTTGAACAAGTTGGAGTACGAGATGATTTTTTTGCGTTAGGAGGTCATTCTCTTAGAGCTACTAGATTAATAAACATGATTGAAGCAAAAACTGGTATAAAACTTGCGGTTAAAACTATTTTTCAAGCGCATACGGTTGAAAAATTAGGTATGGTGCTCAAGCAGAAAGAGGGAGAAAAAGAAACTCATATTCCTTTGGCAGTTCGGCAAGATAGTTACCCAATGTCTTCATCTCAGAAACGGATATTTCTAATATGGAAGATGGATCCAGAAAATCTTGCTTATAACATGTCTTGCTGTTATCAGTTTAATGGCAATGTAGATATGGAAAAGGCTAGAAAGACTCTTCAAAAGATAGTAGCAAGACATGAGATTTTACGAACTGATTTCCATATGGAAAAGGAAGAATTAATTCAAACAATTCATGAATCTGTATCTGTTGAACTAGATTATTTGGAAGATGAGCAAGTATCAGTAGAGCATCTTATGAAAAAATTTGTAAGACCATTTAATCTAACACAGGCACCTTTGATACGAGCTAAAATTGTAAAAAAAGCAGATATAAGCTACTTGATGATTGATACACATCATATAATTGGTGACGGTATGAGTCTTTATATTATAATAAAGGAATTTATGTCATTGTATAATGGCGAAATGGCAGAAACTTTATATCGTCAGTACAAGGATTATAGTGAATGGATGAGAATTAGAGATTTGTCAAAACAAAAGGCATATTGGCAACAGGAATTTAGTGATGATATACCAGTTCTAGATTTACCATATGATTATCAGAGACCACAAAAGCGAAACTTCCAAGGTTCAGTAGTAAGCATGGGTATCAAGAAAAAACTATATGAGAAACTGAAAGAATTGACAAGACAAACTGATACAACAGAATATATGTTATTCTTAGCATCTGCTATGATATTACTAGGGAAGTATTCTAGGCAGGAAGATATTGTAATTGGAAGTCCAATTAGCGGAAGAACACATAAAGATTTAGAAAATATGTTAGGAATGTTTGTAAATACGCTTGCGATGAGGGGAAAGCCCAGGGCAGGAAAAACTTTTAAGTGTTTTTTAGAGGAGATTCGGGATACATGCTTATTAGCATATGAGCATCAAGAATATCCATTTGAAGAACTTGTAGAAGATGCAAATGTTCAGAGAGATATGTCAAGAAATCCAATATTTGATGTTATGCTTGTACTTCAAAATAATGAAACCGCTGATTTTACATTAGATGGTGTAACAGCGAATATGCTAGAAACAAAAACGAATGTTGCTAAATTTGACTTAACTTTTAATATTTATGAAGTAAAGGAAGGATATAAGATTGAATTAGAGTATGATACGCTGTTGTTTAAGAAAGAAAGTGTAGAGCAAATACTTGAACATTATGTTTTGATTCTTGAACAGATAGTTTCGAATCCTAATGTTATGATTGAAAAGCTTCAAATGATAAGTGCACAAGAGAAAAAGCTGATTTTACATCAATTTAATAACACAGCAACAGATTATCCAAAAGACAAGACAGTTGCAGATTTGTTGGAAGATCAGGCGCGAAAGACCCCTGATAAAGTTGCAATAACATTTGAAAACAAAGAGATAACATATCAGGAATTGAATGAAAGAGCTAATCAGGTTGCTTTGAAGTTAAAAACATATCAGATACAGTCAGGTGATTTTGTTGCAGTTATGGCTGAACGCAGTATTGAGATGATTGTTGGTATTTGTGGAATTGTTAAGGCTGGAGGAGCATATATCCCAATAGATCCAACTTATCCAGAAGAAAGAATTTTGTATATGCTCGAAGATTGTAGAGCTAAAGTATTATTAACTTATCAGGTAAAAGCTAATATCAAGGTATCTGTGATTGATTTGGAAAATATACTGGATGAAGAAAGAAGAGAAGAAAATCCAGAAAGAAAAATGTCAGCGGAAGATATTTGTTATTGCATATACACATCTGGTACAACCGGAAAACCAAAGGGAACTATGATACCTAATAAGGCCGTTGTTCGTCTTGTGAAAAATACTAATTACATCACATTGACTGAAAAAGATGCAATTTTGCAAACAGGTTCAATCTCATTTGATGCCGCTACATTTGAAATTTGGGGGAGTTTGTTAAATGGTGGGAAACTCGTTTTGCTTCCTAGTGATGATATTATGGATTGTAGAAAGCTAAAGGAACATCTGGTAAAAGAAAAAGTAACGGTTATGTTCATGACTACTAGCTTATTTAATCAAATGATTCAGACTGATAATACAATTTTCAATTCATTGAAAGTATTAATGACAGGTGGTGAAAAAATATCATTACAGCATGTCAAAATGCTAAAAGATGTAAATCGTTCAAGTAAATTATTACATTGTTATGGACCAACAGAGAACACCACGTTTACAACAACTTATGAAATTCCAACGGGTTATGAAATGCTACCAATTGGAAAGCCTATTTCGAATACAACTGTGTATATCATGAATCAAGGAAATCTTTGTGGTATTGGGGTTCCCGGAGAGTTATGTATTGGTGGAGAAGGTCTGTTTAAGGGATATTTAAATAATGAAGAATATACAAGAGAAAAATGTGAAAAGAATCCATTTGGGGAGGGGTATTTGTATCATTCGGGTGACTTAGCTAGATGGATGCCAGATGGCAATATTGATTTCCTTGGAAGAATTGATGAACAGGTAAAAATTCGAGGTTTCCGTGTAGAACTTGCAGAAATAGAAAAGACAATTCTTGGGCTAGATGAAATTAGGGCTGTAGCAGTAATAGCCAAAGAAGAGCCGAATAAAACGAAAGCAATTCACGCATATGTTGTCTCTGATAACAAGATTGATTGTAAAAAAATAAAAGAACATTTATTAAAAACATTGCCAGACTATATGATACCGACTTATTGGATGCAGATTGAATCAATTCCAATTACACAGAATGGAAAATTAGATAAAAAGGCTCTTCCAGTAATAGAGACAGAAAGTCATGAAGATTTTGAAGAAGCAATAACTGATATAGAAAAAATATTGTGTCATATTTTAGAAGAAGTATTAGGGGCAAAAAAAGTTGGACGAAAAGACAATTTTTTTGAACTTGGTGGAGATTCTATTAAAGCTATTCGGGTTGTTTCTAAAATGCGTGATGCAGGGTATGAGATTGCCTATAAGGATATTATGCAGCTCCGAGTGGTGGAGGAAATTGCATATGCAGTTAGTCAAAATAAGGATGTTCAGTATGAACAGGGAGCGGTGGAAGGAACTGTTATCCAAACGCCGATTCTGAAGGATTTTAAAGAGTGGAATTTATCTAAACCACAACATTTTAATCAGGCAGTTATGATAAAAATTCCAAATATAGAGGAAGACTTGGTGATAAATACATTGGATGCTATTTGGGAACACCATGATATCCTACGTGCTGTGTATCGTAATTCTACATTGAAAATTTTGAAGCCTTCAGAAAATAGAAAATATGATTTTGCAAAATATGATTATCAATTAGTTGATAACAGGAAATTGAAGGAGCTAATTGAATCAGAATGTAACAAACAGCAAGAAAGCTTTGATTTGGTCAATGGCCCCCTTATGAAAGCAGCAATGTTTCTTACTAAAAAAGAAAATTACATGTTTTTTTGTTTGCATCATTTGATTGTAGATGGTGTGTCTTGGAGAATTTTTTTGGAAGATTTTAATACTGCTCTGAAGCAATTACAGAGAAATGAGAAGATCCAGCTTCCAAGAAAAACAGCATCATATCTAGAATGGAGTCATGCTTTAGAAGAATATAGAAATAGTAAAGAGTTACAGTCTGAATTTATTTATTGGCGAGATGTATCTGAAAATATGAAAAATGGAGCTTTTGAAATAGGGGAAGGATGTGTAGAGGTTGGGTATGAAACGATTAAATTTGAACTTTCAAAGGAGCTTTCACAAAAATTAGTGAAGGAAGCAGGAAAAGCATTTCATACAGAAATTATTGATTTGCTTCTTGGAGCAGTGGCAAGGACGGTTGCACAAATAACGGGACAGGATAAGGTGACAATAAGTATGGAGGGACATGGAAGAGAAGAAATTCATAAAAAAATTGATATTGATCGTACTATAGGATGGTTTACAAGTGTTTTTCCTGTGATTGTTGACTGCAAAGAAGATATTAGAGAAACAATTATTGGAACAAAAGAAATGCTTAGAAAAATACCAAATCATGGGATGGGTTATGGTCTTCTGAAAGATAGATTAATTTCTCCCAAGGTAGATATTTATTTAAACTATTTAGGAGAAATGGATACTGAATTTAAAGGACAGAATGAAGAAACATTTGATACTGGTAAGAGCATTGCAGATGAAAATAGCTGGCAAGGAGATATAAATTTGGATGGAATTATGTTAGATCAAAAATTAGGCTTTACATTAACATATAACAGAAGACGATATAACGATATGGTGATGAAAAAATTTGCGGACAATTATAAATGTTGTCTAGAAGAATTGATATTGTTCTGTTTAAATCAAGAAGAAGATGTGAAGACAGCATCTGATTTTGGTGCATCCAATTTAGAATCAACAGAATTATTAGAAATCATGAATTTGTTCTAGTGATTATGGTAATGAAAGGATTAAAAATATTATGAATGATAATGTAGAGGCGATATACGGATTGACTCCAATGCAAGAAGGAATGTTATATCATAAGATGGTAAATGATAAGGATACAAGTTATCACATTCAGAATGCATTTTGGTTTCAAAAAGAGCTTGATGAGGATACTGTAAGGCAGGTTATGGAGTTACTCACAGAAAAGCACGAAGTATTTCGTACTGCTTTTATGATTTCAAAATCTACAGGTGTGCCTTGGCAGGTATTATTAAAAAATAGAAAAGTTCCAGTTACATTTCGAAAAGAAATAAAAGAGTCTGAAGAAAAAGTAATAAAAGAATTGGTAAAAAATGATTTAGACAAAGGTTTTGATTTACAGACAGATTGTCTGATTCGGTTGATAGTAGTTTCATTTGGTAAAAAAAGACACTATTTAATGTTTAGTTTTCATCATATTATTATGGATGGTTGGTGTTTGTCGATAGTGTTACAAGATTTCTTAACATTTTACGATTTACTTTCTTCAGGAACTTCTTTTGAACAATGTAGAGAATTGGTATTAGCAGAAAGACGGAAAACAGGAGCTTATAAAGATTATGTACAATGGCTGAAGCAGAAAAGTTATGATGAAGATTTGCAGTATTTTAGGAAACTCTTATGTGATTACAAAGAGAGTGCGGATATTATGACATTGGGAAATAATGAGCCTGTAGACAGTCAAGTATCCATTGTTTGCGAATCATTATCAAAATGTGAAACTGATGCATTAAGAGCCATTGCATATGAAAATCAATTAACTATAAGTTGTATTGCTGAAGCAGGTTGGGGAATCCTGCTTCAAAGGTACAACTATACTAAAGATGTTGTATTTGGAAAAGTAGTTTCTGGAAGAAATGTTCCAATTAAGGGAATGCAAGAAAAAGTCGGATTATTCATAAATTCAGTACCGGTAAGAGTTATTTGTACGGATTCGATAAAATTTACAGAACTTATTCAAGAATTAAATCAACAGGATATTGAAACTAGTAGATTTGAACATTGTGGCCTCGCAGATATTTTGCATACTTCTTTGGAAGGAAAAAGCCTAATAAAAACTATTTTAGTATATGAGAACTATGATTCAGGAATTAAGAATCAAGAGGATCTTTTCTCGAAATACAACATTAAGTTTTCTGATTCTAGGGAGCAGACGAACTATAATGTGAGCATTAGCTTTAATATGGTAGATAATTGCTTACGTTATCAAATTATGTATAAACCAAATTTATATTCAGAGATTCAAATGCAAAATTTAGCAATTAATTTAAAGAATATTTTCCTTGCAGTTGCAAAAAATCCGGAAATAAAAGTTTGTGATATTGATTGTATTTCAAAAAATGAGTTAGAGATAATAAAAAAGCAATTTAATAAGGAGGTAACTTTCATTCCAAAAGAAACGATACCAGATATTTTAGAGGAACAGGTTAAAGAAAGTTTTGATAAAGTTGCAATTGTTTATCAAAAAAAAAGTATTACATATAGACAATTAAACTGTAAAATAAATGCACTTGCACATAAATTAAAGACTTTTGGAATAAAAAAAGGTGATTATATCGCTATATTTGCAGAATGTAGAATTGAAACTATAGCTGCCATATATGCTGTTCTAAAGGCTGAAGCCGTATATGTTCCAATTGATCCAAAGTATCCTGTTGAAAGAATCCAGTACATATTAGAAGACTGTAAACCAAAATTGATTTTAAAAGATAAATCTGAAATTGATACAGATATTCCGAGTATCTTCATTTTAGATAAACAAATATGGGAAGGAAATTTTACTAATCCAAATAGAGGTATTGATGCAAAGGATTTAGCATATTGTATTTATACATCAGGGACTACAGGGAAACCTAAAGGAGTAATGGTAGAGCATAGAGGAGTTGTCAATTTGCGAGATTATTTTGTCGAGAATATTGGAATACAAAAAAATGATACGATACTGCAATTTGCTAATATTGTGTTCGATGCGTCTGTATGGGAAATGACAATGGGACTTTTAACAGGTGCAAAATTAGTTATTCCAACACCAGAGGAACAAAAGGATAGTAGGAAATTTGTTGAATTTGCGAAAAGAGAGAAAATTAGTGTTGCAACACTCCCGCCAATTTTCTATGTAAATCTTGAGGGGTTCCATCCAAGACTAATAATTACAGCAGGTTCAGAAACCTCCAGAGATATCGTAATAAAAGCATCAAAAGATTCAGAATATATAAATGCATATGGTCCGACAGAATTTACAGTCTGTGCGACCCATTGGAAATATAAAAAAGGTGATGAACTTCCAGAGAGAATTCCAATTGGTGTGCCGGTCCGAAACAGTAATTGTTTCATTCTAAATGGGACACGTATGTGTGGAATTGGAGTTCCGGGAGAATTGTGTGTAACAGGGGCAGGGATTGCAAGAGGTTATTTAAACCGTAAAGAACTTACTCAGGAGAAATTTGTAGATAATCCATATGGAAAAGGAAAACTTTATCGTACTGGTGATTTGGCAAGGTGGCTTTCAGATGGCAACATTGAATTCTTGGGTAGAATTGATGAACAGGTGAAAATACATGGTTTTAGAATTGAATTGGGAGAAATTGAAAGTGCTTTAAGAAGAATTGATTTAGTAGAAGATGTTGCAGTGATAGCTAGGAAAGATACAACTGGGGAACTTGCAATTTATACATATCTAGTCATAGAAAACGAAACAGATATATTGAGGGTGAAAGAATGTCTAAAGAATATTCTTCCGGAATATATGTTGCCTGCTTATTGGATGAAAATTGATAAAATACCAGTTACACGTAATGGAAAGTTGGATATGGAGTCGCTTCCAATAATAGAGGGAGAGAGTAGAAATCCATATGTGGCACCATCGACAAAAGTGGAAGAAATATTATGTGAAATGTTTCAAGAAGTCCTTATGAGAGAACAAATTGGTATTGATGACAATTTTTTTGAAATTGGTGGTGATTCAATTAAGGCAATGAAACTTGTTTCAAAGATGGAAGGAAATAAATATAACATTTCAATTAGTAGTTTCCTTCAGTTACTAACTGTTAGGAATATTGCAGATTATCTTGAAAAGAAAAATGTAGAAAAAAAGCCACAAATACAAGATTCTTTGATGCCAGTCTTTTATAGGATAAATGAGATAGAGAACTATTTAGAGGAATCATTAAACAAACTATGGCAATCTATACTTTCAGGAAAAATACATAGAGTTTATGGTGGTTCTGCGATGCAGCATGTACTTTTAGATAAGGGAATATTGACTAGCGGTATTGCTATAAAATTTCATCATAATGTAGATTTGGTAAGACTGAATAAGGTTCTTACACAGGTTTTAAATGAAAATGAATTAATGAGAAGTTTGGTAACATTAGAAAACAATGAAATATGTATACGAGAGTATGAAAAGATTGAAAAGATTGAAATACCAGCAATTGATATAAGTAATGCTACTGACTCCGTTAAACTTCAATGTAAAAAGTATTTTGAACAACAACTCGAATCAAAAGATAAGTGGTCTAAGCAAGCTGTCCTAAATCGTATTTTATATGAGATGGTATTAGTAAAATATGAGAAAACAGATTGGATTCTTTACATGCCATTTTGTCATTTGATATTTGATGGAATGAGTGCTGATATTTTAAGAAACAGTATTCAAGATAAATATGCAAAAGATATAGAAATAGAAATCGACGAAAAGGATTCGTTTTATAATTATGTTTTACTCACAAAGATGGGCCCAAATCAAATATCTGATTCTGAACTAATAGATAAATTTCATCTAGAGAAATTTGAAGAGAAAACAGTGCCGTTTGATTATTATCAGGAAGTTGGTTTAAAAAATGCTACATTCCATATTAAGTCAGAAAAACTGAGGAACATGGAAGAACAGATGATTTGGAACATCTGTTTTAAACTTTTTGATAAAATGATTAGTGAAAATTATGGGACACTGCAAAATCCGATAGCTATTCTTTTTGCGCAAAGGAAATATGCAGGAAGAAGTTTTTATAATAAGATAGGGGCATATTTAGATTTGATGTTTATTCCTTATGCAGATAGAGAAACATTGGATTTTGTAAGGGTAAAAAAGTTATTTGAAATTATGGAACAGTATGATATCAATTTTACGAGTCTGATTTATGACAAAAATATAAGAGAACAATATAAGAGAACATCAAGTATATTGCAGTACATGAATTCTACCAATACGCCAGTCTTTAATTTTCTTGGAGTATATCAAGAGCAGGATAATTTGGATAGGCTTGAAGATGTCCACAATAAAGAAAGACTTTCTCTAAATGTTGATATTGTCTATCGCGAAAATGAAATTATCATTTTGGGCTTCTGCAAAGAAGGAAAAGAGAAATATATGCTAAAGATATTGGAAGAATCATTAAAATCTTATATATGAGTTACTAAGACTTCCCATACCAAAAATGAGTTTGCTGCCTTGAAAATTCAATATTTCAGTTAACAAATAGTGATTTATGCTATTACAGTCACAGGATGAAGTGGATTTCACGATACTTGGTCATAATTATGACCTCCTTCATCTGTATTTACACCAAAGGTGTGTACCTACAGTATAAAGAAAAATATATGTAATAGAGCCCTGTTAAGTGGCTCTGAATTACCGGAATGTATGGCCCCCATTCTCCAGAATGGTGGCTCTCAAAATCCGGGCGACCTAATGGATGCTCCGATGGCAAGTCTTCAAGAGGTCTTAAAGCTTAGTGATAATCAATGGGAAGCACTTACCTTACTGCTGATTTTCAGACTCTTCTGTCGGAATATCTGCTGAATCCTGCGCTTGAAAAGTAAACGGCAAAAACTAAGTGTCTTGTAATGGAAAGGTTGTGACACAGGTTTTAGGTGGAAAAAATCTGGAAGTTCACATTAATTATCAAGGAAGTTCATACTTTAGTTTGAATGGCGTGGTTTGATATTTAATTGACATAAAAATGGGTACACTCTCATTTTTTTGTTGACAGAATTTGGGATCTGTTATATAATAAAAATAAATGAGAATACTCTCATTTTAATATGCGAAAGGAGAATTAAGTGTGCCAAAGGTAAGTGAATCATATAAGCTAAATAAAAAAAAAGAAATTATGGATGCAACTGTCCGGGTATTATCTAAGAAGGCTTTGTATGAGATTAATATGACTGATGTAATAAAAGAAGCAGAATTAAGTAAAGGTGGAATCTATCTGTATTATAAAGATATTGATGAGATTTTAGTGGATGTAATGAATCGGGAATTTAAAGCGAATAATTTTAGCGAACAGCTAGAGGCATTTCGTCATAAAGAATATGATTTAGAAGATAAAATTCATAAACTGCTTCAACTGTATGCTTCATATCTTCAGGAAAGCTCAGAACTAGCAGGAAAATTACAATTTGAACTGACCATTTTATTGACACAAAACATGGAACGCGCATTGAGAATAAGAGAATATGTAAGCATCAGAAAAATTGGTTTGTCATTTACACAAGAATTATTAGCTATTATCAGTTGTTATTTAGACAGTAAGAAAGTTAAGGATATGTTTATTTATATCCAATGTGTTTTGGATGGTGTATTAGAGAGTTATGTACTAAATAGGTGCTATCAATTTGATGAATCTAGTATAGATTTGGAGAATGTGATGGATATGCTTGCTGAAAATGTAATACAAATGATAAAAAAGGAATCTGCAAGGTGTAATTAGTGAATTTCAATGTAAAAGTTACAACTATAAATTATTATATTTGGGAAAGGTAGAGTTTTAGTGTTGAATTATGAATTTAAAGAATGTAAAAAGCAGTTTGGTTTAAATAATAGGTTAAATCTATGCCTTACTTTGTTTCTACAAATTATTGTTGCAGTAGCAAATGTTTCCCTTGCAATTTTTATTATGTTGATTGTAGGAGCGATGGAAAAGACAGATAAACATATGTTTATTCGTTCTATGTTATTTATGGTATTGGTTGTTGTTGTATACATAATTGCCAGTACTTTGCTGAAAATAGTAAAAAATGCATATATGAAACGTGCATTATCTCAGTTTAAAAGTTATGTATTTAAAAAGATCTTAAAGAAATCAATCGGAGAATTTAATAGTGAATTTTCAGGAAAATTTATTAGTGCTTTTTCGAATGACTTAAACTCCATAGAGTTAAATTATTTAAATGGTAATATTATGATTTTTTATTATGCATTTATGTTTGTAATTGCGATTGGAGCAATGGCATATATAAATGCTACCATTATGGTATGTGTACTTGTGGGTTGTTTAGTACCAGTTGGAGCTTCTTTAATTTTTGGTAAAAAATTAGTTTCTAAGGAGAAAATGACATCTGATGAAAATGCAAGTTTTATTGGACAAATGAAAGATTTATTAAATGGCTTTTTAGTTATAAAGAGCTTTAAAGCAGAGTCAGAAGTTCTTGATTTGTTTGCTGAGAAAAATGTTCAGCTTGAAAAAATTAAACAGGATCGTCGTGAGACAAACGATGTTATGTTTATTGCCGGACAGATTTCTTCTTTGGTTGTTATTGTTTTGATTTTTGTTTTAGGTATTTATTTTACCTTTAAAGGAACAATGGCAATTGCTTCAGTGCTTGGCTGTGTACAACTTTCTAATTTTATTACTGATCCAATTAAACAATTAGTACCACTTGCCAGTAATAGAAAAGCAGCAGTTAGTTTAATAGAAAAACTTTCAGATATGATTAAAGAAGAAAAAAATGAGAATGATGACAAAATTTTGATTAATGGTATTGAATCATGTATTCAGGTAAAAGATGTTTCGTTAGCTTATGATGCAAATAAAGTTATTTTAGATAATGTAAGTGTATCTTTCAAAAAAGGAAAAAGCTATGCAATTGTTGGAGGAAGTGGCAGTGGTAAGTCCACCTTGATCAAATTGCTTTTGGGTTACTTTAATGATTACAAAGGTAGCGTAAAAATTGACTCTTACGATTTATCAACTATTAAACTTGAAAGTCTGTATGATGTTGTATCTGTAATCCAACAGAATGTATTTTTATTCGATAAGAGTATTGAAGATAATATTACTCTATTTAAAGAATTTAATTGTGACAAAATGAAGAGGGCAATTGAAGTAGCAGGACTAGATAAGCTTATTAAAGAAAAAGGGACAGATTATAATTGCGGAGAAGGTGGTAGTAATTTATCAGGCGGAGAAAAGCAACGTATTTCGATTGCAAGATGTTTAATAAGAGAAACACCAGTACTTTTAATGGATGAGGCAACGGCAGCACTTGATAATGAAACGGCATTTCAGGTGGAAAGTGAGATATTAGATATTGAAGGGCTGACAAGAATTATCGTAACGCATAAACTTCAAGAAAACTTATTACGTAAATATGATAAAATAATTTGTATGCGAGAAGGAAAAATTGTAGAACAAGGTTCTTTTGACACACTTATGAATGCTAAGGGTTACTTTTATTCATTGTTTAGTATAACAAAAGAGGCTTAAAACATCAAACGATGTCAAATATAGTATGACAAGGATAGGGAAGTGAAGAAATAATGTGGCAGAAGAAGATGAAGTGTAAAAAATTACAGTTGTTCATGTTTGGTATTGTGCTTGTAATAACAGCAGGTTTGTTTAATATGTGCCTTTGTTTTACTCAAGAATTATCTAGTTTTTCAAAGCGTGGAATTAATGTGGATAATTGTCCAGATGTGTATCTTTTAACAACAGGTACTCAAAAAATAGATGATTATTTTAGTTCTACAAAAGAAATGGAGCAGCTTAAGTCAGTTGGAACCTTAAAAGGCAAGACAGTATCCGTTCCTATAAATTGCAAGGGAAACGATATTTCCATGTATTATGATATGCTTCTAGAAGGTAAAGACTATAAGAAGTGGAATTATATGGAACTTGTAAGTGGTGATATTATTGCAGAGAGCCCAAAAGAAGGAGAAGTTTGGATCTCAGAAACACTGGCTGTGCCGAATGATATTAAAATAGGTGATATCATTACACTTCAATATAATGATCCGATTAGTTTGAGCGTTACAGCTATATATAGAACAAGTTGTTTTCCAAAAGCAGTTGGCTTTTCTCCGATGCTTGGTTCTGAAGTAGATATAGATAAACTGATAGAGGAACAAAATTCTGCCTTTTTTGCTATAAATTTGATCAACTACAGTGAAAAGCTTGCAGATGACATGTTTCTAGAATCGGAATATTGTACTTCATTGAGAACAAGAGAAGATGTGCAGGAAAATCTGGTTGAATTTTCAAGTATGTTTGGCTCTATTGGTATTATTGCAGCATTTGTTATATTTGCAGTAGCGTTAGCGATTTTACGGTTTATTATTAAAAATAATCTTTTAAAAGAATTTAGAACAATTGGAATTTATAAGAGTCTTGGATATAATTCTAAACAGATTGAAAGATTCTATATAATTGGATACTTACTCATAGGAAGTGCTGCAATCAGTCTTGGTGCGATATTATCTTTAATAATAGTGAGGAAAATTGGATTAATGGTTACAGAATATGTTAGTGGATTTGGTCTTTCACAAACATCATTTATTATGACAGCGATTTCCATTGTACTATTATTATTATTACTTTATGTGAATTTAAAAGTTGGTTTAAGGCGAGTTAAGAAGATTAGTCCAGTTGAAGCAATTACAGTCGGGGTAATACAGGCTGATAAGAAATTAGGTCCTTCTTTGATTAAAAGTGCTAAGAATCCTTTTGAGATGGCTGTAAATCATATTGTAAAATATAGAAGAGCAAGTTGCATGACGCTGATTGTATTATTTGTTTCTATGTATTTGTCTATGTTATTCGTCATGATTTGGTACTCTTCTTGCAAAATGACAGAAAATTCTAATTTGTGGTTTTGCCTTCCAAAAAATGATGCATATATAACAGGAAATATTAGTGATGAATTGATGGATTATTTAAATGATGATTGTAAATATTCTACCAGTGCAGTAAAAGGTGATTTCTCTTATAAAAAAGAAGCCACAGTAGTGGATTATCCAGAAATTCAAAGTACAATACGATACGATGCTTATAATAATTTTTCAGAGTCAGTTACGGGAATTAAAATATCGGAAGGCCTACCACCAAAAGAGAATAATGAAATAGTAGCAGGAAAAGGATTACTTTCAAAGACAGGATTAAAAGTGGGAGATACTATAAGGATTTCGATTAACGATACTATAATTAAATATAATATTGTAGGAGCTTATAATACTGTGGCTGATAATAGTATGAAATTCATGTTGACTACATCTGCATTAGAAAAGTCAATACCTGAATATAAATCTACAAGAGCATATGTCAGATTGAGGAACAGTGAGGATTTTGAAGAGTTTAAGGAGGATATAGAAAGTCGTTTTACTGGAATCGTAGCAGATACAAAATGGTTCGCACTTGAAAACTCTGTTGAGTCAATACGACAAATGCTAGAAACAATTTCGATAGTACTTGTAGTTGTGTTTATCATGTTTTCTATGGTGAATATTATAATTGTTGCAATGATGGATAACAAAAAACAATATCGTAATTTTGGCATTATAAAATCACTTGGATTTACGACTAATTATATTATTAAACAAAATTTGAGTAAATATTTAATTATTTCAGTGGTGGGTGCGGTAGTTTCATTTATCTTACAGATGTCATTATCCAAAAAGTTAGTTGGCATATTGTTGGTTGATGCGTTTGTAAATCCTATTGCTTGGCTACTTGTACTTCTTGTTGGATTTATACTATCAATTTTAGGTGCAACTTTAATTATTAGTTTGTCAATTAAAAAAATCACTCCTGTTGAGCTAATGGAGGAATAAGTTTGAAATAAAAAGGTAGTGGATCACTGAATACCTCGTCCAGTTTGAGATTTGATACGGTAAGACAGTTTTGAGCACGATTCTTCTCACCGACAATCATGCAGATGAGTTTGAAATGGTATCTTACTAAATCTCTTAGCTGGCAAATATCAGCAGGTGGGATAAAGGGAGGTTTGACCATATCACACATATAGAGGTCACATAGCTATTTGGCATTCTTACGGTCAATTTTGTTTCATTTTTGTGGTTTTGTGTACTTTGGATGGGCAAGGGTAACAAATAAGTTATTTTTTTAAAATGTTAAAAACAGGGATCCAATACTTGCCGGTAGATTCCATACAAACGTCACTGCAATGGTATTTCACAAGCCAGTCAGACAGCTCTGTAGTCCTTTAGAAAAAAAGAGAAGCGAGCCTGTGTATACTCGGTGCGACCGTTTGCATCAGTAATTCCGATATAAGCATAGATCCAAGTTTTGTGGATATCTAATCCACAACAGTTCTTGCGGAAAATTTTAAAAGACCGCCATTCATGGATGCCTTAACGGATGACTGACGACATATAGTTATGCGAGGTCGCCGCTATACAGCCCCGCCACTCACCTCTGCGTGTTCTGTAGTGTGTCAGTCTTATAAAAAAATAATATCAGAAGGAAAATAGATTAAAAAGCGAAAGTTAGCCAATGTGTTTCATAACTCCATTGGTACCTTTCGCAGAAAGGCGGAAAATAGTTATGAAAAAAGTGATAATAAAAGCAGAGAATCTTTGTAAAAGTTTTAATATGGGTAAAGGAAAAATTGATGTGCTTGATCATATCAATCTTGAAATATATGAAGGTGATTTTACCGTAATTATGGGAAGTAGTGGTTCTGGAAAATCAACACTTTTATATTCTTTAAGTTCTATGGATAAACCAACAAGTGGGTCGGTAAAGCTGATGGATAAAGATATTACAAATTATTCTGAAAAACAACTTTCAGAAGTAAGGAGTAAAGATGTATCTTTTGTTTTCCAAAGTATTAATCTTATACCAGATTTAAGCGCATTTGAAAACATAGCATATCCAGCCTATATGGTTTTATCAAAAAGTACTGCGGATAAGAGTACAGAAAAGCTTTTAAAAGAATTAGGACTGTGGGAACAAAGAAATAAATATCCAAATGAGATGTCTGGTGGCCAACAGCAAAGAATTGCGATTGGTCGTGCAATTCTCATTAATCCCAAAGTTCTCTTTGGTGATGAACCAACGGGAGCATTGAATTCTAGTTCAGGTACGCAAGTGCTTGATCTCTTTACAAAATATAATGATAATGGACAGTCTATAGTAATGGTGACACATGATATAAAAGCTTGCGCGAGAGGAAATCGTTTGATTTATTTAAGTGATGGAAAAGTCAAAGGTGACTTGGATTTAGGAGTATATACTTCTGCAAAACAAAAAGAACGTGAAGATAAAGTATTCCAATTCTTAAAACAAAATAATTGGTAATAGAAAAGAAAGCTATGTAACAATAACTGTCTAATAAGAGATGGAGTTTGTCTAAAAAGGGGCTGTCGGAAATAGCAAGTATGGGTCGTTATGTTGGTGAAAAAATAACATGTATGTTTGAAAAAGCCATGAAAAAAAGATTGCCGGTTATTATATTTTGCTGTTCTGGCGGAGCAAGGATGCAGGAGGGAATTATTTCTTTAATGCAAATGGAAAAAACTGCAGCGGCAGTAAAAAAACATAGTGACGCAGGATTACTATATATTTCTGTTTTGACAAATCCTACGATGGGCGGTGTAAGCGCGAGTTTTGCCTTATCAGCAGATATCGTGTTAGCAGAAAAAGGGGCAATGATAGGATTTGTCGGACCACGGGTTATTGAACAAAATACCGGGGGAAAATTGCCGAAAGGTTTTCAGACAGCAGAATTTCAACTCTCACATGGCTTTGTTGATGATGTAGTAGTACGTGTGGATATGAGGGAGTATTTGGGTAGATTGATTCAGTTACATAACAAGAAACATAAGTACATAAATAGCTTCAAATTATTGGGTATAAGTGATAGTAAGCAGCATACTTCATGTACTCTTAGCGCCTGGCAGACAGTACAGAAAGCACGTGCAAATGGACGGCCAACCAGTTTCGATTATATTGAAAAAATTTTTGACTATTTTTTGGAACTTCATGGTGATCGAACCTTTAGTGATGATCATGCAATTGTTGGAGGAATTGGCAGCTTAGGCGGACAGGCAGTTACAATAATAGGAGAACAGAAAGGGAAAAAAGTCTTGATGAAGCAATCTATCGTAATTGGGGTATGCCGTCTCCTTCCGGGTATCGAAAAGCTTTAAGATTAATGAAGCAGGCAGAGAAATTCAAACGTCCAATCATATGTTTTGTTGATACTATTGGGGCTGCATGTGGAAAAGAAGCAGAAGAACAGGGGCAGGGATATGTAATTGCAGAACTTCTGAAGGAAATGTCTGCGATTAAAGTTCCAATCTTATCTATTATTCATAGTGAAGGAGGTAGCGGAGGAACTCTGGCGTTAGGCGTTGCAAATGAAGTCTGGATGTTGGAAAATGCAGTGTATTCGATCTTAACTCCGGAAGGATATGCAAGTATCCTGTGGAAGGACAGCACAAGAGCTGATGAAGCTGCGGAACTAATGAAGTTAAAATCAGGAGATTTGTACCAAATGCAAGTTGTGGATAAAGTTTTTTCAGAACCCGATGTATTAAATATTGAAAGTATGGAACGGCTGTGTTTGCAGTTGAGGGGTGAGATCATACTGTTTCTGAAAAAATATCAAAAGAAAAAAGAGACATTTATTTTAACTAAACGGTATGAACGATTTCGTAAGTTTTAAGGTTTTTAAAAATTCCTGAAAATGTAAGTTGCTTTGGGCAATATAACAAATGTTTTCTTTAAGATCTGATGACAGGGGTGAGGGTATGAATATTAATTGTTTGAATATATCAGAACTAAGCATTGATAATTATCAATTGTTTAGAAATGAAGTTTCCGGAGCAAGAAGAAGAAAAGCAGACCGTTTTCGTTTTATAATTGATGCATATAGAAGTGTATGTGCGGAATTATTACTTCAATACAGTTTATTTGAAGTAACCAATCAATATGGCGAAATGACTTTTTCTTATAATAAATATGGTAAGCCGGCTTTGAAAAATGTAAATGATTTTTCTTTTAATTTATCCCATTCAGGGGAATGGGTTGTGCTTGCTTATGGAACTTCCGAAGTTGGAGTTGATATTGAAAAAATTCGATCTGGAAATGAAAGAATTGTCGAGGGGATTTTTAAAGAAGAGGAAAAAGAATATATTTATTCTGTAGAAGGTATGGAACGGAATAAAAGATTTACTCAAATTTGGACTCTGAAGGAAAGTTATATAAAATATCTGGGAACGGGTTTTTCGACGGGAATGAACACATTTTCTGTGGGTGCGTTAAATAATGTTGTAATTGATGATAATGGAGAGTTGAACGAGAATCTATTTTTGGAAAGCATTTTATATAAACCGGATTATTATTTAGCAATATGCGGAGAAGAACAACTGGTCACTGTTAAGGAAGTATCATTAGAAGAGTTAGTTCATATGATATGTAGAAAAAACAGGCAATTGTATGGGTAGATGCTTTATGTTAGTTACTTGCTTACCGTCAACTATGCTTTAAGCAGGATGTTTAAATGTAAAAAAGAATAGGCCTGTGTTATATAAACTGTAAATATTCAGAAAATTTTGTTTATCATCACGTTGTTTTACTGTATAATGTAAAGAAAAAACAAATACAGGAGGAACATGTATGAAAAGAGGCTTAAAAACGTTATTGGCAATACTGTTAATCTCGTCACTCATTACACCATCAGCAGTCTATGCGGCGCAGCCGGCAGAATTGGAAACAGCATCAGAACCCGAGAATATAACGGAAGCTTACGCCATAGAGGAGCCGCCGGTCTTTGAACTGCCTTCCGATGAAGGGGACATGCAGGCAGCCGCATTTGCAGCGGACGAAGTGTATGATGAGACGGAATTACTTTTTGAATTAGAGCGCAAAGTAAAGGAAGCTGTGTTAAAACAGCAATCTTCTGTGGATTTGTCAGATATGCAGATTAACAGGCAGCAGTATGCAATTGCGGATCTTCTTTATTTTTCCCCTTATTTCAGTAATGGAATTGATCTGGTATTTTGGTATCGGGGCAATTATTATTCAAGCATTGCAATCACCAATACGATGACACAAGAAGAGACAGAAGCTTATTTTCGGAAAGTGGATGAAAAAGTATCCGAAATAAAACAGTTGGTTTTGGAAGATATGTCAGAGGAAAGAAAGGCACTCGTCATTCACGATTATTTTGTCTATGAGTACGAGTATGATTATGATAATCTTTTAAACGGTACATTGCCGGAGGACTCTTATCGAAGCGGTGGCCTTTTTATAAGAGGAATCGGTGTCTGCCAGGCCTATGCCTATGCTTATAAATATATTATGAATTTGCTGGGAATTGAGTGCCATGTCACAGCCAGCAGTGCTATGGGGCATGCGTGGAATATCATTAAGATAGACAGTTCTTATTATCATGTGGATTGTACCTGGGATGATCCGGTTCCGGATAGTCTGGGAAAGGTTTATCATGCATATTTTCTGGTAAGCGATGCGGCGATACAAGAGGCAAGGCTTGGAACGAGTGTACATTATGGCTGGGATTTGACGGAGTTAGTCTGTGACAGCAAAACGTATGATGATGCATATTGGGTAAACGCACGATCTCAGATTATCATAGAAGATGGTTATGCCTATTATATTGAAGGAACTTCTATTTGTAAAAGAAATCTGAGAGATCAAAGTGTAACAAACTTAAAGAATTTGGGAAGATGGAGTGTCTGGGACACATCCAACTCGTACTGGGTGGGAGCATTTTCAGGATTGTTTTTACATAACCATGAACTGTATTATAATACAGCGACTGAAATAAGAAAGATAACTTTGGATGGTCAGGAAGATGCTCTTGTGTATAAGGCAGATACATCCAACGGTTATATTTATGCAAGTGCAAAACATGGAGATAAACTTCAGTATGTATTGAAACAGTCTCCGAATCAATCTGCTGACAGTATTACTGCACCTGTGGAGTTGACAGTGGAGGCAACAGATCTTATGATTTGTGACAATGTACTGCAGATGGAAGTTGGTGATACAAGAACCATTCAGTACACCGTGATTCCGGCAGCAGCATCTTCAAAGTTGAACTGGAACTCTGATAATTCCGAAGTTGCGTCTGTTAATGAAAAGGGAGAAGTATCGGCAGTGGGTGTGGGAAATGCCACGATTACTGTAAGCACAAGTAATGGGAAAACTGCTTCCTGTAATGTAACCGTATTGGAGAAACTTCCATTTACAGATGTTATGAGAGATCAGTGGTATTATGGTTCGGTTCGTTATGTATATCAGAATAACATTATGACGGGGTTGTCGGAGAAGATTTTCGGAACCAATGCTGCTCTTTCACGTGCGCAGTTTGCTGTAATTTTATATCGTATGAATGAGGCGCCAAAAGTAGAATTCCGGCGTGAGTTTCAGGATGTAGAGGAAAATACCTGGTATACAGATGCCGTTCTGTGGGCAAATAGTATCGGAGTAGTAACTGGTTATAGTAATGGGAACTTTGGTCCTGATGATAATATTAACCGAGAGCAGATGGCAGTCATGATGTATCGTTATGCTTGCAAAAAGGGGTACGATACCAGTGAAGCCATCGAACTTGGCAAATTTCAGGATGCATCAAAGGTGAGTGAGTTTGCGAAAGAGGCTATGCGTTGGGCGGTAGGAAGTGGAATCCTTACGGGTAAGTCAGACGGGACGCAGCTTGATCCGCAGGGAAATGCCATTCGTGTAGAATGTGCAGCAATTATTCAGCGGTTCATGGAGAAATATAAGTAAACAGATGTGGGAAAAGAGGAGATGTTTTTGAATAAAAAATGTTTCCTCTTTTTGTATTCTGTTAATACAGATAATTCATAACTGTAAAAGCAGAGGGGCCACAATGATATTCTGGTGAAGTCCGAAAATGAACGACCAGAAAAAGAGATCTTAAATAAAAGACAGGTGTGAAAATAAAGGTATAGATATAAATGCTCGAAAAAAGTAAAAAAAGTGTTGACATAGCGTAAAGGCTGTGGTATTCTAATTAAGCTGTCGCTGAGACATGTGGAAACAACTTCATGAATTGTAAAAAAGTTGAAAAAATATGTTGACAATTTACGACAACTTGTGTTATATTAAATGAGCTGTCAGAAAGAACTACAGAACAGCACAAAAGACTTTGAAAAAAAGTTAAAAAAAGTTCTTGACAAACAGAAAACGACATGATAAAATATCAGAGTTGCTGTTGAACAGGAACACAGAGAACCTTGATAACTGAACAGTG
>OLGD01000424.1_pt1 | contig 87267 bp, 76 predicted proteins | sample 1605311 | NCBI WGS metagenome assembly OLGD01 (sample SAMEA3888917, study PRJEB22519) | human gut metagenome | biome: human gut; feature: human-associated habitat; material: faeces | place: Denmark | collected 2010
AGAGCGAGGGCGGGCGGCAGTGCCGCTTCCATTGAAGGGGCTGACGCCCCTTACGAAGATTGCTTTGCAATAGGGCTATCCCCACTAATACACACCCAAAACAGGAGCGTACATTAGTACGTGACCAGTGGCGGCTTTCCCCGAAACGCAGCTATTCGCCAAAAGCATTCGCCAAATCAGTGGTGGGAGGCTCAAACCATGAATTTTTATTAGTCTCGGGGTTGCACTCTATGGCGAGGTGCGAGAACCAGCTGTCGGGCGCGGCGCCATGCCAGTGGACCACATTGGGGGCGATTTCCACGACATCGCCGGGTTTGAGCATTTGGGCGGGTTTGCCCTTCTCCTGGTAATACCCCACTCCGCCGACCGCTATGAGAATCTGGCCGCCCGTGTGGCTGTGCCAATTGTTGCGGCAGCCGGGGGCGAACGTCACGTTGGCCACGGGAACGCCGAGCTTTCCGTCCTTCGTAAGGCGCGCAAGGTACGACTTTCCGGTGAAATATTTGGAATACGCGGCATTCTCGCCGCCGAGCGGGAACGGGCTGGTGTTCTCCATTCCAAGCGGGCCGTTTCTGACGAGGGCGAGAATTTCCCCGACCTGCGCGTCGCTAAGCCCGTTGTGCTTTCCGATTGCGATGTGGGATTTCAGCTGGCTCTCCACGCCGTCCATTGCCGCGAGCATTGCGATGGTCGCGACCTCGCGGGTGCGCCAGTCGAGGTTGTCGCGGGCGAAGATGTCTCCGAAAAGGTGGGCTTTCAAAAATTCGTCTATCGCGGGGGCGAATTCAAAGAGCGGGCCTTTCACTTCCCTTCCGGTGAGCTTGGTCTGGTTGTCCGTTCCGAAGTCAAGGCTTTTGCCCTCGGGGAGCGGCCCGGGAAGCTTCCCTTGCGCGTCCTTCCCGCCGCGCTCCTTCAAGAGCTCCATAAAAGTCCCGAGCGCGTTTAGGCTACGCGGAAATCCGCAGTACGCGTAAACCTGCACGAGAACCTCCTTGTATTCGTTGACCGTCACCCCCGAGTCCAGCCCGTCGGCGAGCGAAGCTTTCAATCCGTTTTGGTCGCCCCTTGCGGCGTAGGCGGCGCTAAGGGCTATGCTTTTTTCTTTGGGAGTCAGAGTTTCCATTGCGTCTTTTGCCTCCATTGTGTTAAAAATGCAAATCGCGGCGGCGGCCGCAATGCGCGCTATTTTTTTCATGGCAGTCCTCCTGTGCGTTGAATTTTGCGGTTTGGATTATACGCAAAAACGCGGGGGCGCGTAAATACACGTTCCTATCGAAAAATTGCCCAATCCTGCCGAAAGATTCGGAAGCGCAATGCTACGCGGAGACGTCGCGCTTGGGGGAGACGCCGAAGAGCCTCTTATACTCTCGGCTGAACTGCGTGGGGCTCTCGTACCCCACGGCGTAGGCGGCCTCGGCGACGGTCTCGTTTTCGGCTATCATAAGCCGCTTGCCTTCGTGGAGGCGCAAATTCTTCTGGTACTGTATGGGGCTTACGGAAGTCACTTTTCTGAAATGCCTGTGGAATGTGGTGGGCGCCATATTCGCGCGCCTTGCCAGCTCCTCTATTTTTATAGGCTTGTCGTAATTGCCTTTGAGCCAGTCCACGGCGCGCATAATGCGGTTGTTCTGCGTGCCGTACGTGCAGAATCCGCGGATGTGCCCGCCGAGAGGCCCGACCAGCAGGCGCGAGTAAATCTCCCTTATTATTATTGGAGCGAATATCGGTATGTCGCCCTCGCTGTCGAGAAGCCTCACGAGCCGCAAAAACGCGTCGAGCATTCCCAAGTCCGCATCGGCTACGGCGATCCCGCGGCACGGCCCCCCGCCCACCGGAAGCGTGGGCATTTCCGAGAGAAAGCGCGAGACCATTCCCATGTCGAGAGCGAGCGATATGGCCAGCGCCGGTTTTTCCGGACTGCCCTCGGCGACATAGCTCGTTCCGGGCACGTCTACGCCGGAAACGAGGCACTGCCCCGGCCCGTACGAATATTCGTCCCCGCCTATCAGCGCCCGCTTGCGCCCTTGGAGCATCAGCACGATTTTCGTCTTGTAAAAGCAATTCTCCGAACGCTTGGACTCGTCCACCCTGAAAAATTCGAGGCCCTGAACCGCGCACGAATATGACCCCGGGCGGGGAAGCCGCTTCAAGACCGCCTTTTTGAGGCGGGAATAGATTACGGATGCGTTCATGGAAAAAATTTTTTAAATGCCTCCGCGCGTGTCAAGACAATCGTCCGGAAGCGCGGCGCGCGGAAAATTCCCGAAAGGCGCGGCGCCAGACACGCCGCGAACCCGCAGCGGCCTATTTTTCGCGCCTCTTCCAATCCTTGATTTCTTCGAGGCGGGCCTTGTATTTTTTCTCGACGCCCTCTTCCGTCGGAACGTAATATTCGCGCCCGGCAAGAGAGTCGGGAAGGCACTGCATGTCTGTGAGTTTGTCCTTGAAATTGTGCGCGTACTTGTAGCCCTTGCCGTACTCGAGCTCCCTCATCAGCCTGGTCGGGGCGTTGCGTATGACGAGCGGCACGGGCTCCGCCAGATGTTTTAGGGCGTCGGACTTCGCGCTCTCGTAGGCGGTGTAGACGGAATTTGATTTCGGCGACACCGACAGGTAGATTACGGCCTCCGCCAGGTGGACGGCGCACTCGGGCATTCCGATAAAATGGCAGGCTTGGTAGGCGTCCACCGCCACCCCGAGCGCCTTCGGGTCGGCGAGCCCCACGTCCTCGCCCGCAAAGCGCACGACGCGGCGCGCCACATACAGCGGGTCCTCCCCTGCCTCCAGCATCCGCGCGAGCCAATATACGGCGGCGTCGGGGTCGGAATTGCGCATGGACTTGTGTAGGGCGGAAATGAGGTTGTAGTGCTCCTCGCCGGTCTTGTCGTAGAGCAGCGATTTGCGCGAAACGCACTGTTCGACTATTTCGCGCGACACCTCTATGCGGCCGGAGGAATCGGGAGGGGAGTTGAGAACGGCCATCTCGAGCGTCGAAAGCGCGCTGCGCGCGTCTCCGTTGGCGAAATTGGCGATTGCCAGAAGCGAATCTCCGGAAATGTCCACGCCGATTTTCCCGAACCCCCTGCCGTCTTTCAGCGCGCGGGACAGCAGCCCGACAATCTCTTCCGTTTCGAGCGGCTTCAGCACGAACACCCTGCACCTCGAAAGCAGCGCGCCGTTGATTTCAAACGAGGGGTTTTCGGTGGTGGCGCCTATGAGAATTATGCTGCCCTTTTCCACAAAAGGCAAAAAGGCGTCCTGCTGCGCCTTGTTGAAGCGGTGGATTTCGTCCACAAACAGGATGGTCTTGCCGCCGAAGCCGCCGTTCGCCTCGGCGCTGCGCATGACGTCGCGGATTTCCCTTATTCCGCTGGTCACCGCCGAAAAGTCTATAAACTCCGCGCGCGTTCTGTTGGCGATTATGCGCGCCAAAGTCGTCTTGCCGACGCCCGGAGGGCCCCAGAAAATCATGGAGGAAATCTTGTCGTTTTCGATCAGGCTGCGCAAAATCCCGCCCTCGCCGAGCAGATGCCTCTGCCCCGCGAACTCGTCGAGGCTGCGCGGCCTAAGGCGCGCCGCGAGCGGCTCCGAAGCCTCCCCGCCGCCCAGCGACATCTGCCGACTGTCATGCCCGCGCATACCTTTTCGCCCTTTGTTGCAATATCGGATTTTCCAGCGCGTGCGAAAGCCCGCAAGAAAAAAATCCGCGCCCCTCCGCCTCTAAATTCTCCGGCGGCGCAAAAACGGCGGCAGCCGCAATGAAACAAAAAGTCAAAAGCTTCTTGACAACCGCGGCGGCCGCGCATTTATTAAAAAGCTTTCAAATACGGTGGTAGTAGCTCAGTTGGTTAGAGCATCGGATTGTGGTTCCGAGGGTCGAGGGTTCGAGTCCCTTTTACCACCCCATTTTGAAAAGAAGCGCGGAAACGGCGTCGATTAAGACAACATTCCCGCGCTTTTTTTTGTACCCACTCCAATCCGCCACAACCCCGCATTTACAAAGCCTTCGCGCCCTATCCCACCAGATTGCCGATTCTCAAATCGGAATCCAATTCGCAAAAACCGCCCGCATTTAAGACACACAAAAGTCGCAAAATCCTTAAAATTCTCGAAAAGTCTCAAAAGAATCTTGGCTCGGGCAACAGTTCTTGTCTTAAATGCAACCCCTAACGACATATGCACAAATTCCGAATTTTGGTTTTTCATATTTCGGAGAAGAGCAATTCCGACTGTTCGGACGGAGGCAATTGCATAAGATTCATAATCTTGGAAACCCTAAAACGCGAGATTCCGGTAATTCGGGAAATATGCGAATAATCCTCGGCTTCCCCCTTGGCAAGCCAGTCGTCGAAAACGATTGCAAATGCCATAAGCTCGGCCTTTCGGGTCGGTCTGGCCCTTTGCGGCAGGGGTTCCGGTCTTTCGCCGCGGACGATTTCGCTCCGCCCGTGCCGCCCCGATTTAATGTATATTTTGCTTCTGACTTCCATTTTTCGCCGTTTCGATGTCTATTCCGTTTTCCCTGTAAAAAACCGATATTTCGCTCTTTTCGCCGAAATACACGACTTTTTCGACAAGCAGCCCCAAAAGTTCGTACTTCTCCTTGAAGTTCAGATTCGCCCATATCCCGTCGAAATTTCCGAATATTCGCTTCAACTCCGCTTCCGACTTCGAACATTTTTCCCCGAGTATTTCGGTTCGTTTTCGGCAGATTTCCAACGCCTCCGAATGCCGGATTTCCTCCCTCCGCAAATCCTCCGTTTTCGGGGAATCCGTACAGCCCGCAAGTTCCGCACGGATTTCGGACAGCGCCTTTTCGAGCGCGTTTTCCCTTGCAACAGAATCGGCAAGTTCCACACGGACGCTCTTTGTGAAATTGCCGACAACCTCCGCGGACAGTTTTTCGTCGGACGATATTCCGGAAATTTCCCCGACGATAAACTCCTCGATAGCGGCGGCAGGCAACGACGGATACGGACAGCTTTTCCAGCCTTTTTGGACGGCGTTTTGGCATACATAGTATCGGTATGTTTTGCTGCCGCCCTTGCGCGTATATTTGTTCGTCATCGGGCGGTTGCAGTGCCCGCAGTAGAGAATTCCCGAAAGCAGACCCTCCGTCTTCGTCCTTACCTTTGCCGTCGTCCGCTCGCGGAAGTTCGACGACAGCCGTTCCGCCGTTTTTTCGAAAACCTCCGCGTCTATTATCGCCTCGTGTTCGGCGGGATAGATTTCCCCCTTGTATCTGATTTTTCCTATGTAGGCGGTATTTTTCAAAAGATAGTACAGAGTGCTTTTTGTGAAAGCCTTTCCGACGTGCATTTTCCCGCCGACAGTCCTCCAAGACTTCATACGGATGTTCTTCTCCTCCAGTATTTCGAGCGTCCTAAGCGCGGAACGCGTATCGAGATATGTATCAAAGATGGTGCGCACGGACTCCGCCTCCGCCCGATTTACGACCAGACCGCTCCCGTCGGGGGAAATGTCGTACCCGAGTATGGGAACTCCGCCGACCCATTTGCCTTTCCGTCTTGCGGCCGACATCTTGTCGCGCGTTCTTTCGGAAATCAGCTCCCTTTCTAATTGGGCGAAAGACAAAAGAATGTTTAGCGTCAGCCGCCCCATCGAATCCTTCGTGTTGAAATGCTGCGTTACGGAAACGAAGGATACATTGTGCTTCTCGAACAGTTCGATGATTTTCGCAAAATCCATTAGCGAACGCGAAAGCCTGTCGACCTTGTACACGACCACTATGTCTATCTTCCCGTTTTCAATATCGTCGAAAAGTTCCCGCAATGCGGGACGCTCCATGTTGCCGCCCGAAAATCCGCCGTCGTCGTAGTGTTTGTCTACGAGAACCCAGCCTTCGTGTTTTTGCGACTGTATGTAGCTTTCGCCGGCTTCGCGCTGGGCTACCAGAGTGTTGAAATCCTTTTCAAGCCCCTCGGAAACCGATTTTCTCGTATACACTGCACATCTGAAAATTTTTCCGTTTTTCATAAATTGAAAAATTTGAATCCGTTCCAGTTCGTTCCCGTTACGTCACTCGCTATCCCCGAAAGCGCGGAATATTTTCGTCCCTCGAATTCGAAGGCGTCGTCCAGACGAAATTCTCCCTGTCGGTGTTGGGGTATGCAATCGAAGACAAAAGGCCGTCTTTGTATCGGAATTTCACTTCGCGTTCGGGAATATTAAACGGCTTCCAGCTTACCAGCATTTCGGAGTCGCCTTCGTATGCGAACTTGTGCGAAATCGGCCCGATTTTAAGCGAAACGAGTCTGTTTAGTTCGTCGTATTTTGCGGAAAGCAAATTGTATACCGCTGTGTCCGCGCGCTGTTCGATTCCCGTAATGCGGATTCCCTTGGTTTTGAAATACAATTTCCTGCCCGACGGCGCTTCGAGCGATTTCAACTCCCCTTTGTCGTAGGCATAGACGAAGCGGTCCTTCGATATTATGTAGATTCTGTCGGGCTCCTGTTTTGCGTTGCCCTTATATGCTATATACGGAGTTTTTATGCGGGTAGGTCTGTATCCGAGTATCGGATAGTTTTTGCTGTTCCATTTGAAGAAATATTCCTCTCCATCGGGGGAAAGCCAAAATATGCCGCCGTTCATCGGCGCGACATACGATGTCAGTTGCGGAACCGTCCATTGCGAGAAATATTCGAGTTCTCCGAACGGGTATTTGGAAATGTTGTGCTCCAAATATATCGGGAATTTGAATTCGGGCGAACCCGACAGCATTCCGAGCCCCATACGTTTGTATAGTTGCCTGTCCAACCTCAACTGCCCGTTGTGCAGGACCGGAGATTCCCAAGAGGGAGTCGCAAATAGATTAAAACATATTATAATTGCCGACAGTATGCAACATATCGCTCTCATATACGACATACTGCAATTATATTTTATATTATCAAGAAAATTCTTGACACTTTTGTACAAACATAGAATATGATGACCAGTTCCGCGATTATACGGCAAGGAGTACGTTATGAAACAATACATAAAAAACACATTTGGCATCCTTACAATTGCACTCGCAGCCTCCGCTGCTACTGCGGGCGAAATCGAGCAGTTTATTTCGGAAACGATGGCGGAAAGGCGGGCGCAAAACGCGCAGGAAGCGGTAAAGGCCGAAGTTACGCCCGAAGTTCAGCAGATTGTCTTGCCCGAAAGTAAGCTATCGGCAAAAACCAAGTCGTTAAAGTCCCGCAGTTATAGGTATGACAAAGCGGGCAGGCTTGTTTCCGTCGTGTGCGAAGCCTGTCCAGAACTGAACGAGAGCTATATTTACGATAAACAGGGTAATATTCTTGAAAAACGTGTCGGAGATAAAACATATACCTACAAATATGACACAGCGAACCAATTGGCTTCGATGGAGTCGCCAGAAGGACTACGTGAGTATGTCTACGATATGGCGGGACGCCTGATTGAGGAAAAACTTAACGGCAAAACCGACGTAAAGTATACCTACGGTTACTTGGACAAGGTTACGGAAGTAAACCGCAGGGGAAATATCACAAAGTTTGTATACGACGGTGTTGGAATGTTGGCGTCTAAGATATCGTCAGACGGGAAAGTCGAAAACTGGATGTGGGACGGGTTGGCTTTGATACGTCGCGGAAAGGACATTCACGTCAACGAACCGCATATTTCAGGCGGTGTCCCGATTGTCTCCAAGACGCCAAACGGAACTCAATTTCACGAAAGCGACTTTCTGGGAACGACGCTCTGGTCTATCGATACTAAAGGCAATGTTGTATCGTTCCAAAACGACACGATTTTCGGCGACGGGACGATAAAGGCAAACCGTTGCGCAAGATTTACTGGTAAGCCCTACGACGAAGACTTGCAGGCGTTTCTATTCCCATTCAGAAATTATGATGAAAAAACCGCCCGTTGGCGGTCCTCAGATCCTATCGGATTCCCAGACGGGATTAACCAACATTTTTATGCAGCAGTTCCGACAACATCATTTGATATTTTGGGGTTGAAAATTGAATACGAGGGTGGCAGAGAAGAATATATTCGTGATTTGCTGAATAAGTTGGTAGATAACGACATCTTAGGGTATGGGAGTTTAACGGCGAAGGAATTTATAGACAAATTGGAAAACTCAAAACATGTTCACAAAATTATTCTTGGCAATGAAAACAAAACTTCACCAACGGACCCCCAAAACATTTCAAATCCGGAAAAAGGAAGCGGTTCTACAATTACGATTAATCCTGGAGATGAGTGGACAAATCCAAACGGAGGAGGTTGGCAGCGACCGGTTGAGCTAGCGCTAATGCACGAATTGATTCATTCAACACAATTTAACGAAGGAAGATTTGACAATACAAGAGAAGGAGGTATCGAACGATCCGAAATAGAAGCATGTCGAGAAACAAACAGAGTATTACTGGAAGGAAAAGCAAACGGTTTTGTGGGAGTACAGGATATATCTGTTAGGACTTCGTCATCTGGAGTTCGCCTACCAGATAGTGCAATAAATCCAACACCTAGGACAAAATGAAAAAATTATTTTTAATATATATACTTACTTCGATTATCGCCAATTATGCCCTTGCAAAATTAGGCATAGATATTCCTGAAAAAATGTATACTTCGGTAGAGAATGTACCTATTTTGAAGGGAACAAAACATGTTAACAATGAAGTCGTGGAAAGAGATAAACAAGTAATAATCCATTTTCTTGATTATTTATATTCCAACAATGCATACATAAAACGCAAGATTTCAAGTATGGTTAATTCGGTAATAGATACGAATGAAAATATGATTTATAGTTTTCTTATGATATATCCGGAATCGGCTGGATATGATTATTACATTCTCACAGACAAAAAGCTAATAAACGCTGCCGTTTGCCCGTTTTTGGACGGGGAGGATGACAATTATTTTGTTGTTTTCAATTACAGGACGCACACAAAAAGAGAATTCAAGCTACTAACTTCCAAGCTTGAAGATTTGAGAACTTATAAAGGCTGGATTTCTCCGAGAGGCGCAACTGCTATACAATTTCTTTTCTTCTCCGTATACCAAAACAATATTCCCGTTAATACATTTGTACTATATGGAGATTTCGATAACGGCGCACCCAACATTGAAAAAGTATATCAAACATGCTATGATTTTACATCCATATTACAGCAATCCAGAGTGAAAGATTACTTCAAGTATAAGCTTGATAAATCCAAAGCGGTCTCCAACTAAGTCAGAATCGAATATATCATGTCTTCTTGTTTGTACAAAACGGGAATACTTTTGGTAGTGTTAACGGCTGCGGTTTGTTATGGCGCACCTCTTCGCAAATGGACGAACACCGAAGGCAAGTCGTTTTCGGGGACGATAGTCGATTGCGACGGTGAAACCGCGAAGTACAAGGTTTTCGGACGCAACAAGCTTGTTGAAATTCCGCTTTCGCAATTGTGCTCCGCAGACAGGCGCATTGCGGTGATTGAAGCATACAAGCCGAAGTACGAAGCCGCCCTCAGACATCTGAAAAGTGAGGCCGCCAAAACGTCGAAAGACGTTTTTCTAAACAGGGAGCACATTCCGTATTTGAACGACATCGGAATGTATCTAAAGGAAATCGTAAAGCCCGTTGCGGAGAAGTTCAAGCCCGAGGGGGAATTCGACGAGTCGGACGACTATTGGGTTCGCGTCCATTCGGGAATGGTCTATTTTGCGACGACTTGGCTGGAGGAACTTTCAAACCAAGGTGAAATGCTAAAAACTGGCGAAGCGCGTCCGCCGAAGCTGAAGGATACCCTTCGTCACATAGGCGATTTCTACGAATTTTTCGCCGAAACGCACGCAGGTAAGAACTATTTCAAAGGCAGGCTCGGGCGGCAATTCCCCGTAAAGTTCAAGCCAAAGAACTATATTCACGACAACCAGCCCTACCACTACTGGGTTTATCTTCCGCAAAAATACGATAAAGAGCCGCTGCCGCTCGTATTCTTTTTGTGCGGCATAGGCGAATTCGGGACAAGTCTCGACGCCGTCCTTACAAACGACTTGCCCAAGCTTCTCGAAACGCGGAAAGACTATCCGTTTGTCGTGATCTCGCCGCAGGACAACGACAGGGTTTCGCGTCCGCCCTATTTCAACGAAATCCTCGCCGACGCGAAACGCCGCTTCAAGATAGACGAAGACAGAATTATCGGGACTGGGCTGAGTTCGGGCGGCACCGGAATTTGGCGTTGGGCGTTGAACAACCCCGATGTCTTTGCGGGCATAGTTCCCGTGTGCGCCGTAATGCCGTTGGAGGAAATCAAACAATTAAAGGATATGCCCGTTTGGATATTCAACAACGAATACGACAAGGTTTGGATTCAGGAAATCGCCATCGCGAATATGAAGGATAATCCGAATTTCAAGTACACCATATTTGCGGGCGCAAAAGGGCACGACGCTTGGAGCAAGGCATATAGCGTGAAAGGCTTGGAAGAATGGATGTCGAAGCTCGACAGAAAAAACAATTCGGACAACGCATCAAGCGTTCTTGCACAATACAAAACCGAAAACAAGCTCACGCCCCCGCAGGTTAAGGTCGAAAAGGGGCAAAACTACCTTATGCTCGCGTTCGACCCCACGGCAAAAAACGGCAAATACGCGACCATTTTAAACGCCCATTCCTCGCGCTACGGTTCGCTTCACGATTCGTATTTATACGACGCGCTAAGCGCAATCTACCAGTTCCAGCATTTCGAGATGAAGCAGCCGGCGACTCCGCGCCCCGTCCGTTTCATAAACATAAAAAAGCCCGACGAATACAGCTTTGCGATTCCGATAAAAAACTTCCAGAAAGTCGATATAAAACCACCGTTCGAAGTTGGGGATTTGCCGTCATATAAATGTTACAGCGCGTATTTTGTCTCCGAAACCGAAGAACCGTCGGCGGCATTCAACAGGCTGCGGCGTATGGCGACCGAAGCGGGGTATTCGCTGACGGGGCAGGACAGGATTGTCTATCTGCAAATGCTTTTCTCAGACCGCAACATTTACGAACTGCAAGTGGGAATCAGGTAATGGAGGGGATTTTCTATTTCGGCGACCAGTTGCGGTGGAATTTGGGATTCGAAACCCCGAATATCGCGGGCGCACTTGTTGCCGTAGCGATTGCGTTTCTTTTGCCTTTTACCTCTAAAATTCCCGACACAAAGCGACGCTTACTTGCATTTGCCGTTTTGCTTGCCGTAGAAATTTTGCTATGGGCTGTCTTGACAAAAACATATTCGCGCGGCGCACTTGTCGCTGCGGGCATTTGTTTTATATGCTGTAATGCGTTTATGTTTTCCCGATCCGAAAGTAAATGCAGGATTTTGGGAATTGCGTTGGCAAAGGCGGTTGCGGTATCGGCAATTTTGCTTTATACGGGTTTTGCGAACAGAATATCTCCCGAATATATCAACAACGACGGCTCGACTTCCGGAAGAATTGCGCTCTGGACGGGAGGGCTTAAAATGGTTGCACAAGCTCCCGTCTACGGCTGGGGAGTGGATAAGTCGGGTGAAGAATACATAAACTGGTATCAGGATTTTTCCGACGAACGCAAATATGCGGGAATGGTGAACAGCTACCTACATGTCGCGGTAGAACGCGGATTGCCCGCTTTGTTTGCCGCGCTTTCGATTCTTGCGTTTTTGTTTTTTGCCGATTTCCGCTTGTGGCGAAAGAACGGAGATTTGTTTGCGCTTGCGTTGGGGTTGGCGTTGTTGTCGCTATGTGTTTCGAATATTTTCAGCACGCTGTGGATAGTTTCGTCAATCAGATATACGGGAATAACCGTTGCCGCAGTTTCCGTGATTTACGCGATTTTTAAAGGGCGGAAAATTTTGGCTTTTGCGAAAATTGCAATACTTTCAATCGCCTCTGCTGCTTCGATTTGTCTGTGCCTGTATCTTGCGGGACTTGCCTTGCAACCGAAGTTTATTTCAAAACATTCGGACCACATAACACTTGCCCCTAATAAGCCGACCGACAAACGTATCGCCGTTATAGCAGACAAAGACACATTCGGAAAATACTTCGGAAAAACGCTTCGTAATGCCTATGTAAAAGCGATTCCAAAAGCCGTTTTGGACGTATACTACGAAATTCCCGAAAATGCGGAAGTATACGACAAATTCATCGTTACGGGAAAATTCGCCCACACTTTCCAGCCGCCGACATCGGCGAAAATAGTCTACATAAATCCAATCGGCAATCCGCCACCCCCAAGCGGCCTAACCAACGCGACAATCTACCTCTCCCGCTTCGACATCTACAACCAAAACACCAAATGGATAAACGCCGCAAAAAAGGCTAAAATAACGCATTTTTTCATTGAAACTTCCTCCAATCAAATTCCCGAAACGACAATTCAATCCGAAATTTCAAATCGGTAGCCCAGACCGATGACCCCATCGAAAACAAAATTCTTGCAAAACTGGGGAATGATTTTCCGCCAAGTCAGGGAATTATTCCAAGCCAAATTACGGAATTCGGAACACAAGTATCCCGACGACAACATATTCGAGTGTTTTAAGATACCGACGGGCTAAGATTTTTATATACAAGCCCTATCGTTCTCTGCTATAACAGTCGAATGAATGAAGTTAAACAACGCATTGTCGAAATTTTCAGGGAACGTATAATGGGCAGAAAACCGGATGTTTCAGCATCCCATTCACGACAAATCCAAGGATTTTATTAGGCATGAAGTAGGCCTCTTAATTAAGAGATGCCTTATTCTCGCGCTTGAATTCTTGATCTCATTCTTTGAGTAAGTTTTATTTGCGTAAGAGTCGGATATGTCCTAAGAATTTCGTTATACAAATCTTTCCCCTCGTCATCAATCGTTACCGTAACGACTATTGCGTATTTTATTTGCTCTATTGGAGAATACCTCTGAATTAGTCTTAGTTTTATATATGGATCGGTAAAACTGGATGCCAATCCTGTTGCTGACTTTTTTACGATAGGCTCCCATTTGAGATTGTCCTCTCTTAAATCAGATTCAATTCGATACTGCTTAATACTTGCTCTCGTTTTATCGTTATAGAACAACGCGCTTTCTATGCAGGACTTTGTGTAATCTGACGTATTTGTAATATCTATATCTGGCAAAGCAGCTACTGTCCAATCAACCTGTATTTTCTTCCCGTTTCGGCAACTTTCAGGGAGAGGAATCTTTAATTTAATAGACACATTAGTAGACAATTCTCCTTGGCATAATACGGTAACGCTTTGAGGCGAACAGTACAGTATCGATTCTTCTGAATCCGGAAGAATTCCATAACCCATATCTATTGTCGGAGTTTGATCTTTGCCTGGTTGCTTTGCCGCATGAATTAACAATGCACGCGAAAGGAGCGGAGTAGACGAGAGAAATCCTTTATCTATAGAAGCTCCCAATGCAGTTACAATTGGCGTTGAAAAACTAGTTCCCATTGCCGATGTTAATTTACCGGGCTTCAAAGCTAAAAGTTGAAATGGTATATTTTCAGAACCCCCAAAAGCCATCAGATCAGGTTTTATTTTCCCTGACTCACGTCCTGGCCCCTTACATGAATATGGAGCTCTAATCTTCTCTCCATTTACCACTGTATACGCACCAACTCCCAATCCATTAACCATATCCGATGGAGCCTGAATTCGTTCAAAACCAGAAACATCTCCATCATTTCCAACGGCGACATAAAATGAAATATTTTTCTCGTGGGCGAGACGATCTAGTACATATGTAAATCTCGAGATATTATCATCTTCAATGGGACCCCTTGGCCCAAAACTCAAATTATAATGTTTTATTTCTGGATACTTTTTTACCGTTTTTTCGATGATATCAATAGCTTCGTACAAATCAACGTCGGTACGATCGGAAGTCGGAAATACCCTAATACTACGAACCTTAAAATTTGGAACCGGAAGTGAATCGGTACTCTGATACTTATTCATGGCTCCGTATAGTAATATACCGGCAACTGCCGTTCCATGTGCAAGAGCCTCAATGTTCGGTTTTGTTTTCACCGAAAGATCATTGTCCTCAATAACATAATCTTTCAAATGTGGAATTGACACATCAACACCGCCATCAAAAAGCCCCACTTCAAATGTATCTTTAGGGATATCTCCAACTGGAGGCAAGGGGGCAATTAAAGTATCGCTATTTCTTAGAGGGAAGAATTCTATTGATCCAATTGAATGTATTGTTCTCAACATATTTGACGTAACAATACCACCTAAATTCCTTTTTTCCATTTCACACGAAACAAAAAAAGGTGAATTTGGATAAGATCTAACGATAATGTTTGTAGCCCCATGTTTAGAAAGAAGGTTCTGTATATATTCAGCCTCTTTTTCCTGATAATACCGAGATCTATGAAATACAATTTCAAAACAATGAGTATCTTCCCTTGAGCCTGAAATCTTCTCTCGTTCGGTAAGTTGGTTTATTTTTGAAATTTTACATACAGCATCCGCAAATCTTGGATTCGCTTCTTTATCGCTAAATTCCAATAAATTAAGGAATTTTTCAAATTCGGACTGTTTCCCAGACAAGAACAGCAATCTAGATTCGACAGTACTACGTCCACGTTTATTGAATTTTTCGCGTTTTGATTCTTTTTTTACATCACCAATCGTTGCTTTATAATTTCTGGAACCTATGGTTTTTATTCCAGTAAGACTTTCTATTATGGCATGGGGACTATGTGATTTTGCAATGAAATCTGGGGCAAGTCTTGCACACATAACTATTTCATCACCCAAGCGCAATTCGTCAGAAGTTTTGATGAAATTTCGAATTTGATCTTCTATCTGCCTCTTCAAATATACTCGATGCTCATTATATTCCTCTGGGATAACAGGTGCTCTGCCCCCTACTGGAACTTTTATTCGGGAAATAAGAGATTCCCCGTTTGTTAACAATAATCTTTTTTCTTTTTGATCCATAAAGTTACTTATTTATATGATGTTGTATAGTACTTGGAGCCTTCCCCGTTACAAAAGCAATATCCCGAATTGTCATGTAGTTATGCATATCCTTAAAAAGAGCGGAATAAACTTGCTTCAAAGGCTTTGGACTGCGCCTAGAATATTCTAAAAATATACATTTTGACAATGGGTTATTTTCTAAAAGATGATGCCTGAGTGCTGCGCGGAAAAGAGACGTAACATCTGCGCAATTATAGCCAACAAGCGCTCTAGAAATTGGATATGACAAATTTTCAATAGAGTCAGAATAAAAATTTGAGAATTCGTTTTTATAAATTGTCCTTATCGTTTCAACTGACGGAAGTGGCATTTCTATCGTTAAATCGAAGCGTCGATTTATGGCAGGATCAAGCAATTGAGGATGATTGGTGGCAGCTATTATTATTGAATTCAAATTCCATTCTTCCAATTCTTTTAGAAGTACATTAACAATTCGCTTCAATTCTCCTACCTCCGAATCGTCATCTCTGCGTTTGGCAATTGCATCAAATTCATCCAGTAGCAAAACACATGAATTATTTCGCGCGAAATCCAAAACCCTTCTCAAGTTTTCTCCCGTCTTTCCCAAGTAACTAGAAATAGATGCAGCTAAGTCCAATGTTGCAATAGGAATTCGAAGTTGTTGGGCAATCCATTTAGCCAGCATTGTTTTGCCGGTACCGGGTTTCCCTGTCAGAAGAATTTTCTGAGTCGGCAACAGCCCATTTTTCAACAAAACATCTTTTTTAGATTGCTCGTCGAGAAATTGTTTAACCGTAGATTTTACTTCTTCAGATAGGATAGGCATTTCAGTTGAGAAATTTTCATCAACTTTAAGCAAAGACAACCCCAAGTCCCGATCTGCTGGAGGTAGCATAGAAGATCTAAACTGCGACATTCCTGACGAATATCGCTCCATCACATCTGCAAATTTCTCGGAAAATTCGCGGTCTTCCTTTGTGGAACGCAAAATTTTAAGGCATATCAACTCGGATTTTTTTACATCTCCCGCTAATGCTGACTGCGCCAAAGCAAGAAGCAAACTGTTTTTTGTTCGATTATTTTCAATGGTTTCCATTTTTTCGAACAAACTTATTGCTGAAATAAAAAGCGCTGTCAATATTTTTGTTCGATTTTTGTGAAAAATATCTAAAAATACAAAATCCGATCAAGGGTGTAAGTGCTAAAATTTTGAGTTCAAAGCTTATCCGCCCCCGACTTACAGCATGATGAGCACAAGGCAATCAACATTATCAACAATACGTTAATCCATACAACATTTATTCATTTTTTATATTGATTTAAATAGAGGCTTCTTGGATAATCGAGGCAATGCAAAAGAAAACGATGTTTGTAAGCAGTGTACAGAAAGAATTTGAGTCGGAACGACAGTCTTTAAAGGCAAAGATCCTATCGAATCCGCCCCTAAACAAATTCTTCGATATATTTCTTTTCAAAAGCACTTCGAAAAGAAATAAAAACACATACGTAAAAACGTGCAGACTACCAAACACAACACAAATCTATGTCAGATAAAAATTTGTTATACATTATGTAGGTTTATTTTATAATGCCAAAGGAGTTTAAGATATGAGTATGTTGAAAAAAATTTTTTTGTGTCACGCCAGTGAAGACAAAGAATATGTACGAATACTGGCAAAATCACTAACTAGAAAACATATAATATTTGATGAATTGTGCTTCAAACCAGGAGAAGACTTTAGATCTGAAATAATAGATGGATTAAACAAATCTTCAATTTTCGTTTTTATCGCATCGAAAAAATCGATTGAAAAATATTGGTGTAAATATGAATTAGACATAGCAGAACAGAAATTAATCAAGGGGGAAATCGAAAAAAGTTTAGCATTAATTATAGACAATACGCTTACTCCTGATCAATTACCGGCATGGATCTCAAAAGTAAAATGTATAACATCATCCGCACCATCCTTAGCTGCAACTGATATTCAATCCATATTATTTTCAATTATTTCTACTGAATCTAAGAAAGAGTTTATTGGAAGATCAAAAGAACAGGAATTATTTATAAATGAATTAGCTGAAAAATCTCCTCATGTTATGGTAATATATGGCGTTGATGGGATAGGAAGAAAAACATTCATCGAACGCCAAGTTCATGAAAATTTAAATCTTCGAATTGGGCCATATGTTATCATCGAAAAAAATTATACTATTGATGATATTTATCCAATCTTACTCGAAAAAGTTGCCAACATTGAAACAATCAAGCAACTGAAAGATAATATTTCGCTTTTCCGTACCCTATCATACAACAAAAAACTAGAGGAAATATTAAAACAAATAGATATTATTTGCGACAATTCAAGAGCTCCATGCTTTGTTGATGTTGGAGGGATGTTAAATGAACAAGGTGAATATCACCGTTTTATTGGAGATATATTGGATCATATTTGCAACAGCAATAATGATCAATATTGTGTTTTCATTCAAAGAAGAAAGCCAAAAACATCAAGGCTGAATGAGAGCAGGATGTTATTGTTGCCCATTCCTCCACTTTCAAAAAATGAAACAACAATTTTGCTAAAAAATCTCTTATCTAAAAATAGAATCAAATTTTCAGCCGAACAAATATCATGCCTTATTGAGCAGATTGCTGGATACCCTCCTTCCGCATATTTCGTGTGCAAATATATCAATTTCTATGGAATTGATATAGCATGTGAAAGGTTATACGACATTGTTGATTATAATTCTAAATACGTATCCCCTTTTCTATCTTCAATTGATCTAACCGAACCCGAAAAAGAAATTCTTCGTTATATGGCATCTGAATCAATAATGTCGATAGATGCAATAGCTACGGCACTAGGAAAGCCTATAGAAGAGGTAGCGAGCATAGTCAAGAACCTTATAGACCTGTGCTTAATTAATCAATATGAAGGAGAATATATGCTCTCATCTCCAATACGGAATTCAGTGTTTAGAAAATTAGGAGTATTGGATGACGATTGTTACAAAGATGTACTAAAGAGACTGTCTGACAAATTTTGGAAAGATGAAAATATTGCGCCTTCTATATCTGTAATCGATGCAACGATACATTCTGCGGTAAGAGCTAATGTTCCTATAGGTCAGTATAATTGCTTTATTAATGAATCCACTCTCCTTCGATTTGCGGAAAGTTTTTATCGACAAAGAGAATGGAGGAAAACATTACTATATGCGAATCGTGTATTAGAATTAAGACCCGACAGTGAATGTGCAATAGCATTAACATTCAAGTCCTATGTTCAATTGGAAGAATGGGAGAAGGCTAATGAATTCCTTAAAAAAGCAAAAAACACAAAAAAATATTATTATTACGAGGGGTTTTTATACAAAAACCAAAGAAAATACAATGAAGCCATAGCTTCATTTGAAAAAGCTATTAACATAGGAGATAAGCATTATTCAGTGTATAGAGATTATGCTGATGCATTATTTAATTTAGGTCGTTTTTCTGAGGCCGAAAAAAACTTAAATATAGTATTAACTAAGGATAAAGGTAATATATTTGTTTTGGACTTATTGGTCAGGATTTACGAAAAACAGAATAAAATAGAAGAATCAAGAAATACAATTAAACTTTTAGAAAAAGAGGATCATGATGAATGTTTTATACATCACAGAATGGCTGATTTATTGTTGAGTGAACACAAATATAAGGAAGCTTTAGCAGAAGCAGAAATTGCGATAAGCAAGAATCGTAATCTTTTTGAAGCAAAGGGGCAAAAGGCAAATATATTATTAGAATATGGAAAGCTTGATGAGGCATGGCGCATTATAGATGCAATAAGCTGCGAGTTTAAAAACTTACGATTAGACGTACAAACAGGATTGAAATGCAAATATTTTATAAAAAAAGAAGACTGGGAATCTGCAATGATCTGTTATAACCAAATAGGAAATCATTCATCACCGCAAGCCGTAGGACTATTGTTGATGTTATTAAAAGGCAAGATTAACGATGCGAAATTAGGGATTTCAGAACGCATGGATGCAGAAAATGAATTAAAAAAGCTTTTGAATAAACCCTAATATTTGTAGAAAATGATAAAACCAGTATATGTTTCATAATTCCATTTTGACAGAAAACGAAGAAATTATAGAATAAAACTTTACTCGTCCAGCCAGATTTCTCCCTCGAAAACAAAATTCTTGCCAAACTAGGGAATAATTTTCCGCCAAATCAGGGAATTATTCCAGGCCAAATTGCGGAATTTGCTTGAAAATGATCAAGGGATTAGCTTAATATGACGAAAACAAATTAACTAAAATGGCTTATTTACAACGTATTTGTGACAAATTGCTAGCTTCCGAATTAAAAGCATCTGGGGCCGTCTTGATAGAGGGGGCAAAATGGTGTGGAAAGACTAGTACAGCTCAACAGGCGGCAAGAAGCTCACTTTATATGCAAGATCCAGATAAAACATCATCGTATCTTGCAGCTGCCGATACAAAGCCATCACTTTTATTAAACGGAGAAACGCCCAAACTGATCGACGAATGGCAAATGGCTCCTGTTTTGTGGGATGCAGTGCGTTTTGAGGTCGATAAAAGAAATAAACCAGGGCAATTTATTCTAACAGGATCTGCAGTCCCGAGTGATAATCTTGTCGCACATACGGGAACCGGAAGAATATCCAGACTTTTAATGAGACCGATGAGCCTTTGGGAATCGGGAGACTCAAATGGCTCAATTTCCCTAAAAGAATTATTTGATAAAAACACGGATATTTCCGCAACTAGCAATCTATCGATTGAAAAAATCGCCTTTCTAATATGTCGCGGAGGTTGGCCTGCATCAGTTTCACAGGAAAATGAAAGCGCGTTGAAGATGGCGACAAACTATGTCGAATCCGTAATAAATATGGATGTCCAACGGGTTGACGGCGTAGAAAAAAATCCCGAACGAGTCAGAATGTTGTTGCGTTCCCTAGCAAGAAATATCTCTACAATGGTTTCGGGACAAACCATAATGGCGGATATGGAATCCAACGATATCGGAATTTCTGAAAAAACATTGTCGTCATATTTAAATGCGTTAAGGCGAATTTTTGTTATAGAAGATACGCCTGCATGGATGCCGTCATTGCGTTCGAAGACGGCAATCAGAACATCGCCAAAACGAAACTTCGTGGATCCTTCTATCGCAACCGCCGTAATGAGAACAAATCCGTCTGGACTGCTGAATGACTTCGAAACTTTCGGATTTATGTTTGAATCTCTTTGTACGAGAGATATGCGTATTTATGCCCAAGCAAACGACGGCGCAGTCTTCCACTATAGAGACAAAAACGAGCTGGAATCTGATATGATAATAAGCCTACGAGACGGACGATGGGCACCGGTTGAAGTCAAACTCGGCAACAAACAAATTGATGAGGCTGCGAAAAATCTTCTTTTCCTACAATCGAAAATTAATACCGAAAAAATGGGAAAACCGTCATTTCTTATGGTTGTTACGGGAGGAGAATTCGCCTATACGCGCGACGATGGAGTACTAGTAGTCCCGATTGGATGTCTAAAGGTGTAATTACATAATATTGGAAGTGTATGAAGCTATTCAAATATATTGCCCCAGAACGAACTGGATTTTACCAGAATTATGTTTGTAAGATACCTAGCAATAAGTACGAACAAGTATTGGGAAAGGAAAATCTTATTGATGGATTTTTTCCAAATCTGGAATTAGTTGCAAGCACTCCGGGGCGATTAAACGATCCCTTCGAATGTAAAGTAGACGTCAAAATCGACAGGAAGGCATATTTCCGTTCAATGTTAGAAGATCCCAACTCTTGCATTAAATATTTTCATAACAATTATGATAGAAAGATAAAAAACAAAACGGATTTAAAGCAATTCGTGCGGCAATTAAAAAAAGTTTCCATTTCGAAGATGTTCAAGATACATTGTGATGCTGTTGAGAATTCAAACGAAACGCTTATGGCGATAGTATCTTTTTCTATCGAACCGGATAATATATTGATGTGGTCACATTATTGTAAAAATCACAGCGGAATTGTTATAGAGTTCGATTTACCCTCTTCTCAAGAATACGAATTCAAAGAAGTAGAATATCTAGAAACACTCCCGCAAAGAAAATTGAATCATTTTAAAAATAGTGCCTATCCAACGGAAGCTTTTTATTCAAAATTCAATATATGGAATTATGAAAAAGAGGTCCGCATGATATTAAAGCGCCCCGAACATTTAGACAGAAACGAAATATTCAAATATAAGTTTTCGGCTGATTCAATAAAAAGCATTAGATTCGGAGCTCTAATAAACGACAATCTAATGAATGATATAATCCATCTTTGTGGGGAGAAATACCCGCATATAAGACTTCTAAAAATGGCGGTTTGTAATGACAAATATGCATTAATAGAACGCAACATATAGTCGACACACTATGCTGTTCTTGAAAAATGAGGAAATTCAATCTGACAATAAAACTCAGATTTCAATCTTTTAAGCATGACAATGGAACAATGTAAATTCCGTCGCTTCGCCTGTAGGCCATTTCTCCGACACCGACAAGAACCATCTTAAACGCCGGTGCTTTCATCTTTGTCGTATCAATGTTTGAGGAAAGTTTTTTCAAGGTTTCGATGCCCTCGGAAATCAAACGGTCACCGCCGAGTTTAATCTCTACCAGTCCGTAAACGCCGTTCCTTAAATGGACGACGGCATCGCATTCCAATCCGCTTTTGTCGCGGTAGTGGTAAACGTTCCCGTCAAGCGCCTCCGCGTAGATACGCAAATCGCGTATGCACATATTTTCGAACAGGAAGCCCATCGTATTTAGGTCGTTTACAAGATCGTTCGGCCCCAATTCCAAAGCGGCGGTACAAACGGACGGGTCGGTAAAATATCTGGTATCGGAGGTGCGTATTGCCGTTTTCGAACGCAAGTTCGGATTCCAAGCGGAGGAATCCTCCAGAACAAATATCTTTTTCAACGCATTTATGTACGAGGTTATCGTCATATCGGAAATGGAAACCGCTTCGTTTGCGGAAATATCCGCAGCTATGGAGGATATTTTTGCCGGCGTGCCTACGGAACGCGCATACGAACGGAGGATTCTTTTTGTCCGTTCCTTGTTGCGCTCCACATTGTCCACTCTTGAAATATCGACATCGACAATCGCGTCGAAGTAGTCGATTGCCTGTTGTAGGGCGACATCTTCTTCTTCGTCAATGGCTTTCGGCCAACCGCCACGACATATCAAGAACGAAAGCTTGTCTATATTCATAGACGATTCGCCGCGGATATCTCCATTCCCCGCAAACAACCCCGAAAGCGAAACTTGCCCGCTTGAATCTCCCGATTCATAGAGGCTCATCGGACGCATAAGCATCTTCGTGATTCTTCCGATTCCGGAGTGGGATATTTCCGATGTTTCGGGCGGAACGGCGGAACCCGTCAAAATAAACTGCCCGAATTCGTCGCGCCTGTCGACCTCAAAACGTATGGCATCCCACAATTTCGGGGCAAGTTGCCACTCGTCTATCAGGCGCGGAGTTTCGCCCGACAACAAACGTGCAGGATCTATTTCGGACAGTTCGAGATACTGACGTTTTCGTGCGGGATCTTGCATATAAAGTATGCTTTTTGCAATTTGACTTGCGGTGGTTGTCTTTCCGCACCATTTGGCGCCTTCAATCAATACGGCACCCTTCGCTCTTAATTTTCTATCGAGAATACCGTCTGCAATTCGATTTCTATACCTCTTCATAAAAGTCCTTTCCGTTTCTATTATGCCAAAAAGCTACATTGCATTATGGAGTTTGGCAAGTTTTTATTTTACAGTTTGGCAAATTGCTGTTATGGAATTCGGCGACTAATTGAAAATCCAACCATTGCATTATATTGATATGTTTTAATCAAAAAACAGAATTTTTCCGAAAAACAGATTAAAAACGGAAACGGACAAAAGAAGCATATAAACTAAGTCTATAAGTTGTATCTCGCTCAACTCCAGTTTGCGCTTTAAACGGATTGTGTTTTTTTCGACAAGAGAGTTTTTATGTAAAAAACAAAAGAAATTATCATTGCCAAAAAAGGTCAATATTAATACTGTCGAGATACAAAATTTAGATGAGTAAATATGGATTGCATGCTAAACCTCTACAAAGAAAAACAAGGATGCCATGTTGGATAATCTTCAACTAAAAGATAACCAATTTTATAACCCCTAAGTATTTTTTTGTAACTAAATTGAACTCCAACTGATTATTACACAAAGATTGAATGTAGATGATTTGGTCTTTACAAAAATAAAATCAATATGCCTTTAAGAAATATAGACTTCAACGCAATAAGACCTATAAAAGGATCAAAAGACAAGGGATTTGAAGAATTTATATGCCAACTTGCGAAAAGAGAAAAGATTCCAAATGCCGTTAAATTTATAAGAAACGGAACCCCTGACGGAGGGATTGAATGTTATTGGACACTTTCGGATGGGACAAAATGGGCATGGCAAGCCAAATATTTTCATAATAGTTTAGAGGATTCTCAATTTCGGCAAATTGAAAAATCACTGAATGCGGCATTAGCTAATGATGGTAGTATATCAAAGTACTTTATTGCAATTCCTATTGATCCACCATCTTCAAACATAAAAGGCAAAACCAATATGATGACAAAATGGAATCATCATATCAGTAAATGGAAAGAACATTATCCCAATACCGAGATTGTTGCGTGGTGGAATTCAAATTTGATTACATTACTGCAGAAACCAACCAATTTGCCCATTATGAAATTTTGGTTTGATAAAATGTTTTTGGATGATGGTTGGTTCACAAATCAAAACAAGTTTGCAATAAAAGATCTAGGGCCGAGATATAGCCCCGAAATAAATGTTAACATTGATTCTTCGGAAATTTTCGACGGGATTGAAGCAAGCAAAAAAGTACTTGAACGGTATGGTAAAAAATTGGATTCGCTTCTGCAAGAGCTTCGTGGGGTATTGAAATATGAACATTTTATTCCCAATGAATTATCGAAAAATTTAAAAATTTTAATAGATGAATTACTGAAGGCATATTCAAACCATGAATCAAATCTAAATGAAAAAATTGATTTCACCTTTGTAATAGATACAACAAAAAAATTATTAGAAATCATATACAAGATATATACTATTTCGGAAGAGAGCATCGACAATAAAAACATAGAAAAATCAAAAAACGATTCTGTTTTCAAAGAGTATAGCGACTTTAGGCGCAAATTAGAAACATGCAGGGATATTTTATACGATTTAGACGAATTTACCAATAGTTATCCTGTTAGACTATACGGTGATCCTTTTCTTGTCTTGACAGGAAATGCCGGCGTCGGGAAATCGCACCAAATGGCGTATTATATTGAAAACAGGAACGCACGCGATTTAAAATCTATACTTTTATTGGGACAAAAATTTACAAACACAAGAGACCCGAAAACGCAGATTTTAGAACAATTAGATTTAGACTGTAAATTTGACGAATTTCTCGAAGCCCTAAACACTAAAGCTGAAATAGAGCAAAATCGCATTATAATATTTATCGATGCCATTAACGAAGGCGCGGGATATAAATTATGGAAAGACAATCTAAACGGATTGATATTTCAAATAAAACAATATAAAAACTTGGGTGTTATTTTAAGTATAAGGAGCACATACACTACTCTTTTTGCCGATATACTAAAGGGATTTTGCAAATATCAGCTCGATGGATTCTATGGAATTGGGTACAAGGCAACAAAAGTCTTCTTTTCGTATTACAAAATTAAAACCCCAACTATTCCGCTATTAAATCCCGAGTTTTTAAATCCGTTATTTTTAAAGTTGTTTTGCGAAGGACTCAATAAAAACGGTATTGATTCTTTTAATGGAAATGACTACAATATTGACTATGTTTTTAGCTTTTATATCGATGCTATTAACAAAAGAATATTCAAGGAGAATTGCGATTTAAAGATTCTAGAAAAAATAATAAAAGCATTGATTGACCTGCAAATCCAGCATGGCCAAAATGTATATTTTACATGCGATACAATTGCAAGTATATGTAAAAAAATATGCCAAGATTACAATATTAGCGGAAATCCTTGGCATGAGTTGATTTCAGAAGGACTTTTATTTGAAGATTGTTACGGAGAAACAAAATATGTACGGTTTGCCTATGAACGACTGAACGATTTTCTTTTGGTAAAATATATCGTAACGAGCGAAAGATTACCTGACATAAAATATATTCTTAGGGCTTTTAGGCGCCCGGATGAATATCAGGGGATTTACGATGCTTTAGCCATTTTGTTGCCATTACATCGAGGGAAGGAAATCTTTGAATATTTGAGGTGCCGACGATTAGAAGAGGTTGTTGCGATTTCTTTCATAGAAAGTTTATCTTGGCGCAAAAAAGATAACTTCAATAGTAAGCATTCGGACTTTGTAAACAAAATAGCGGTAAAGTACAAGAACGTTTTCTTTAATGCGTTGATTGCGTGCGCAGCAAATCCAAATTGCTACTTTAATGCAAATAAAAGTCACGAATATCTAATGAGCTATACCCTACCTGAAAGGGATTCGAGATGGACTATATTCTTGAACAACAATTACGAGTATAGATATGCATGTACATACGACAATTCGATAAGACGTTTATTAGAATGGGCTTTTTATGAAGATGACAAGTCAATAATACCTAACGATATAATAGAGCTGTCATGTACAATGTTGACATGGTTTCTTGTAAGCCAAAATAGAAGACTTAGAGACACTGCGACAAAAGCATTGGTTGTATTGCTAAGAGACAGACCTTCAATAACGATCAAAATTCTCAAAAAATTTGAAGATGTAAATGATCCGTATATCAAAGAGCGGTTGTACGCCGTAGCATACGGCGTTTCTCTTAGATCAAAAGATTTATCTTTTCTACATGACCTATCTATTTATATTTACAATACTATCTTCAACAAAAGTGAAGTCTATCCTCATGTTTTACTACGAGATTACGCTAGAGGCATCATTGAATATGCAATAGTCAATAATATTAAATTAGATATAGATAAAGCAAAAATCACTCCTCCATATAAAAGCAATTTTCCGAATATTCCTACGGATGATGAAATAAAAAAGTATTATGTAGATTTCGATACCATCAAGAAACACAATGAATTATGGGCACTTAAAGCAATTACAGGATCAATGACAGTTGAATATCCGAGAAATGGAGGAATGTACGGAGATTTTGGCAGATATATCTTTCAATCTGCAATATCCAATTTTAAAGATAATAATAAAACCCAAGCGGATTTTATTTCAGATATGCATAACATTGCCGTAGAAAGAATCTTTTCTTTGGGGTATGATGTTAAAAAACATGGATTTTTTGATCATTGTGTTGCCAGTCAAGATAGAGATGCTCCAAAAATAGAACGCATTGGAAAAAAGTATCAATGGATTGCATTGTATGAATTACTAGCATATATTTCTGACAAATATAAAATTACTGATAATTTTTGGGGAAACGAAGGAGCCAGCAAACCTTTTTCGGGACCATGGGACGTAATTGAAAGAGGCATAGATCCTTCATACACGGGGAAAATCTGTTTTAATGTCCCGATTCCAGAAATTCAATATAATACTTTGGAAGAAAATATTACGGAATGGGTAAAGAACAAAAAGGATTTCCCTGATCCGAAATCCATCATATCCGGAGGAAACAAAGAATGGATACTACTGAGTGGACATTTACATTGGAATAGGCCAAAAGAAATAGGGGTAAGCCAATATGAGTCTGTATATGCCATGCTGTTTTATCACTTTAATGGATATTTTGTATATAACCGCGATTTCGATAGGATAAAATCTTGGCTTGAATCTAAAAATTTTTATGGAAGGTGGCTTCCAGAACCACACAATGTTAATCAAATATTTATTGGAGAATACCCATGGAGGCTTAATGAGATCAATAAAGACTATAATACAGATAGATGTTCATTCACAGAACGAATTGAGACTGGCGAATATGAAGAGAATGTTATTTTAGATCTCGACGAAATAATGAACATATTCTATGATAATAAGTTAGAGGATAAATCCATAAAAAAGAAATTAAAAAAGCTTAAAACTATTCGTTATCCTAAAACCCGCGAGATAGAAATAGGTAGCGCATTTCATGTAACCATGGCGGATTATTCCAATTCAGACGTCCAAGTAGACTTATTAGACAGTAAATCAGTAAACATTCCCCTACCATGTAAAATGCTATTTGATCATTTTGGATTGCACCTCAAGGAATATGAAAATTTGCTCTATGACAAAAATGATAAATTGGTATGTTTCTCAAATAAGCATAATTTATATTTTGAAAAGGATAGCCTTATCGCATTCTTGCATGAAAATGACATGAAAATAATATGGACACTCTTGGCAGAAAAATCGATCGATCCGCGAGAATCAGGACCGAACATAAACACTCTCTCCGGCGTTTATTCATTATCATCCGAAAAAGAAATTGTTGGAACTAGTAAATTTTCTTTAACACCAGTAAATAAAAAAACAGCAAGAAAGAAGTCTAATAGTATTACATAAGGGATGTCAAGATTCTTAGTCTTTGTATTTAAAATGCCACCCCAACTTTTTTTGCGGCGCATTATGCGCCGCCGTTTGATTCCTCCCGCGCGGCGCGTTTCCGGCGGGATTTTTTGTTTTTGGCAAGGCGCGCCCGCGCGTTTCCACCGCCCTCATAAGTCTTTTTATTTTCCCGTTCGGAAAATTCCTCCCGATATTTTCATAACTTCCGCCCAATTTCGGGAGGCAAATTTCGCCTATGTTTTTGCCGGAAAAATCGCAATGCGGAGGGGGCGAAACGAAAAACGCATTCAACCGAACTTCCGCCCGCAAACCGGCGCAGGCGCCGAATAAAACTACGGCCTTTACGCCCTCCATTTCAGGGAGCCACTCCAAATTTTGCGCGGATCCGAGCGCGGCGGGCGCGGAAAATTTCGCGCCGGACTCCCGCGCGTCAGCCGCGCCCTCGCAAATGGCGTAGAAAACCGCGCCGAACCACAGTGCGCCGGCAAAAATCCCGAACCCGCAAAGAAGCGTCAGACGGGCGTTTGCGAGAGTTCTGACGCGCGCGACGGCTATTTCAAGCGAGCGGCAAAATGCCAAAGCCCACAGCGCGCATTCCGAAAAACCGTCAATTCTCCCGATTCCCCTTGCGCGGCGCCAGATCCATTATAAGTTTCGCGTTTCCCTTTGCCATGTAGGAAGCCGCCGTCAGGTTCGCAAAAATGCAGACGATGGCAACGGCGGATGCAAATGCCGCCTCGCAGGCGTATTCCTGCGCGCCGAGCATTCGCCTGGCGAGATGGCATATTATGACAGCTGCGGCTATCAAATTGAAATACATCACAAACTTATTCCGAACCAGAAAACCCGAAAACATCGCGATAGTATATCCGTACACCCCGAGCAATAATCCGTCCATTTACCGCCTTCCCCGCTATGCAATTTATATTATCCGCATGGAGACTTCAATAACGACTATTCGGCGCTATCGGGCAATTAATCCCCAAACATTGATATTGGATATAAAATCTTTTTAAAAATGCAAAGAAAATAATTAAGAGTCGTTTTTCTTAAATATTTCAAATGCGCGGCCATTCGCGCGCGCAAATTTTCGTCCATGCGCCGCTTCGGGATATTTTTTTTCGCATATCAGTCCACATATTTTGCATTGCGCCGCGGGCAAAACGGCGAGGCCGCCTTTATAGAATATAGAAATTTCCCGCTCCGCTTTTCCCGCCGCTCCGGAGTTTTGCCCGCCGCCGGAGCATTCGACGTTGTCTGGCGCCCTCCCCGCCGCCGCGCCGCGCGCCGGCGGGGAGGGCGGGATTTTTCCTTTTGACACGGGCGCAAGCATTCTTATCTTTCCTTTCGATTATGGCTAAAATAGATTTGGAACTCGTAAAAGTCGTCCTCCAGCGCGCGGAAATCGACGCTAAAAAAATCGCGCAAATCATCGAGGACATCACTTTTGAATCGAAGGCCCAGGAATCCGAAAAGGAAAAGGAGCCGCCGGTAAAAAAGCAGTTCGTCGTCATCGTAAGCGACCCATACGGAAAATTCACAGACGCCGACTACACGGGATGGGTCGTGCAAATTCCCGAGGACGAAAACCCCGCGACCGCCCTTGAACGCATACATTTGGGCTCCTACGACTACAACATAACCCCCAAGGGGCGCCGCATGCCCCTCAAAACCGTCGCCGAAGCATGCGAATTCGGCTCGGCGAAAATTTTCAAAGAGCACAAAGTCTGGGTCAAGACAAAGGAGCCCGTCCTCATCGTGCGCACTAACAACAAAATCCCCCGCGAGGAAAAATAGGAGGCAGGTTCTATGACGCGCAGGCTTACGAAATTCGGCGAACCCGTCTTAAAAAAGAGGGCCTCCGAGGTCGAATCTTTCGACGAACCGCTGAAAGACCTCGCCAAAGACCTCGTAGACACCCTCTATGAGGAAAACGGGCTGGGGCTTGCCGCGCCCCAAATAGATTCGCAAAAGCGCGTGTTCGCCATAGACATGCGCCGCAGAAGCGACGACTCCGCCCCCTGCGAATTTACCATAGACGGCAAAGCCCTTCCGCTCGACATCGCCATGCCGCTCGTAGCGGTCAACCCGCGGGTGGAGGAAATCGGCGACTATGTTGAAATCGCCGAGGAAGGCTGCCTGTCGTTCCCCGGGATTTTCGCGGAAGTCGAGCGCAGCGCCGAGGTGCGCATGACATACTTCGACACCGAAGGCGCGGAGCACACCCTCGTGTGCTCGGGGCTCTTTGCCAGATGCGTTCAGCACGAAAACGACCATCTCGACGGCGTGTGTTTCGTGGACAGGCTGGCGCCGCGCCAGCTCTTCAAAATAGAACCCAAACTGAAAAAACTGCGCCGCCAGACGCGCGACTTCATGAAGGCGCAAAAGAACTCCTGAGCAGGCGCTCAATAATCGGGAGGCGCCGCGTTTGAACGGGGAAATTACGGCGCGCCCCGCCGATTTCCCCAACCGCGCGGCTCACGCCCCGCAGCCTGCATGGAAGGGCGCTTTTCCCCAACCCCGCAAAATGAAAACTTTGAAAATCGGCCTCACGGGCGGAATGGGCTGCGGCAAGAGCGCCGCCGGCGCGATATTCCGCGAACTCGGGCTCGAGGTTCTCGACGCCGACGCCCTCGCGCGCAGGGCGCTTTCGGAAAACCCGAAAGTCCGCGCGGGGCTTTCGGAAATATTCGGAGGGCGCGCCTTCCTCCCAGACGGCTCTCCGAACCGTCCGGAAATCGCCCGCATGGCGTTTTCCGACCGCGAAAAGCTCGCCGCCCTCGAAGCCGCCGTCCACCCCGCCGTGCGCGAGGCGTGGACGCAGAGGGCGCGCGAAATCCAAAACGCCTCGGGGGGCGGGTTCTCCGCGCTCGCCGTCGAAATCCCCCTGCTCTTTGAAAAAGGGCTTGAAAAGCGTTTTGATATCTGCATTACTGTCTTTTGTAGCGAGGCGACGCGCCTGGGCAGGCTCCGCAAAAGGGGCATGAGCTCGGAGGAAATCGGCGCGCGCGACGCGTTTCAACTGCCGCCCCTTGAAAAGGTTCGTTTGGCGTCGGTTGCGTTGTTCAACGAGGGCGATTTGGACTTTCTGCGCAGGCAGGCCGCCCTCACATTACTTAATCTGAAAAACAGATGGACGAAGACACCATAATTCCGCTTTCCGCAGACGGACAGCCCGAAAAGAAAAAGAGGGGCCGCAAGCCGAAGCTCCGGACTGAAACCCCCGCCGCGGCGGACGCCGCGGAAAAGCCCGTCAAAAAGCGCGGAAGGCCCAAAAAGATAAAGCCGGAAGAAGCCGCCGCCCCGGCAGACGCCGCAGAATCGGCAGTCGCGCCGGCCCCCAGCGGCCCGCAGTGGCGCGACATGCCGCCGTCGGAGCCCGAGCATTACTCTCCCGAAAACGAAATTTTCACCGGTTCTGACGGCGGGGACGACTTTGCGTATTCCAAATCCGGACATGCTGACTCCCGCGGAGACGATGGCGAAATTCCGCAGTACTTTTCGACGAGCGACGAGGATCTCGACCCCGACTCATACCGCAGCCGGCCTGAGCCGGAGGCCGAAAACGGCGGGGATTTCGCCGCGGATTCGGGGCGGGATGCCCCGCGAGATCCCCTGCCCCTCTCCGACCCATCCTACGAATCTTTTGCGGAAGCGGAGGCCGCGCGCCAAGACCGCCGCAACAACCGCAGGAATTGGAGGCAGAACACCAGAGACAATCCCCGCGGCGCGGGGCAAAACCGCCAGCAGCAAAACCAGAAATTCCAGCAAAACCGCAACGGGGGGCAAAACAGGCAACAGCAAAACCAGAACCGCCAGCAGCAAAACCAGCAGAGATTCCAGCAGGGCGGCGGACAGAACCTCCGGCAGCAGAGCCAAAACAGGCAGCAGCAACAGCAGAAAAAGAAACCCGCATGGAAACAGGCCGACGCCGACTCCGAGGCGATGAACCCCGGCGACCTTCCGGACTGGGAAGTCTTGAAGTCGGAGACTGAAATATCGCGGTGGCTCGAACGGTTGTTTGAGGGGAAGTCCGAAACCGGACGCGCTACGGAAACAGCCGAATCTCCGGCGGGCGGCGCGGCGGAACCCGCGCAAACGGATGAAAGCGCAGAGGCCGCAACCCCGCCCGCGCCGGAATCGGAAGCGGCGGAAGGCGTTCCCGCCCAAACCGCCACGCCTCCGGAGGAAATGTCCTACTGGCAACTATTGTCGAGCTCGAACGACTCGCGCATAGAGAAGCCGGCGGAACCGGAGCCCGTCGAACCCGAACCCCGCCGCGAAGCCGAAAACCCGCCTTCCGAAGCCGCAACGGAATCCGCCCAGCCCGCCGCTTCCGAATCTCCGGCGGCCGCCGCGGAATTTTCGGAAGAGCCTTTCTTCATTCTGCCCGACGGTTCCGCCGTCGATTCCGTCACGGGCTACGAGCAATTGTGCCCGCTGCACATAAAGGATCTGCGCGCAAAGTACGCCGAGTTCTCCATTCCCTTCAAAAGCGGATCGCCCAAGAGCGAAATCCTCGCCGAATTTTTCCGAGCCGCTTGCGGCAGAAAAAAGCTCGTGCGCGTCTGCGGCGTCCTCGACGCGTTCGACGACGGGCTGGGTGGCGCGATCACTTTCGCCTCCGACAGCTACGCTCTCAAAAGCTCGTCCGTCTACGTCCCGCAGCTCTTTATAGAAAAGTACGGGCTCAAGCGCGGGCACGCTGTCTGCGCGCTCGCCACGGCTCCGAGGGAGGGCGAGCGGGAAAACTGCCCGTTCGCCGTAAAGATAACCTCGGTTATGGGAGGCGCGCCGGAAGCCGCGCGCGACATCGTGCCGTTTTCCGACCTCACGCCCTACTACCCCACGCGCAGGATAATCCTCGAAAGCGCCGTCCACAATTCCAAGGACAACCTCTCCATGCGCGCGGTAGACCTCCTCACCCCGATAGGCTTCGGGCAGCGCGCGCTGATAGTCGCCCCGCCCCGCACCGGCAAGACGGTGCTCATGCAGGGAATGGCAAAGTCCATACGCGCCAACAACCCGGGCGCCAAGCTCATAATCCTGCTCGTCGACGAGCGCCCCGAGGAAGTCACCGACTTCCGGCGCGCAATTGACGCGGAAGTGGTAGCCTCGACTTTCGACCAAGACGCAGCAAGCCACGTCCACGCCGCCGAGATGGTCATAAGCAGGGCGCGCAGAATGGTCGAAACGGGCGAGGACGTCGTGATACTGCTCGACTCCATAACGAGGCTCGCGCGCGCCTACAACGCCCTCATGCCCAACGGGGGAAGGACGATGTCCGGCGGCGTGGAGGCAAACGCCCTGCAAAAGCCCAAAAAGTTCTTCGGCTCGGCGCGCAACATCGAGGGGGGAGGGTCGCTCACCATAATCGGAACGGCGCTCATCGAGACGGGAAGCAAAATGGACGAGGTCATATTCGAAGAGTTCAAGGGAACCGGAAACCTCGAGCTCGACCTCGACAGGTCGCTCTCCGACAAGAGGATTTTCCCGGCCATCAACATTGAAAAGAGCGGCACCCGCAAGGAAGAGCTGCTCTACCATCCGGATGAACTCACTAAAATATACGCACTTAGAAGGGCGATGAAAGGCATTCCCGCTGCGGACTCCATGGAAATGCTCATTCAGAGGCTAAAAAAGGTGAAAACAAATGTTGAATTTTTATTGGGATTGAATAGATAGTTAGCTTTCTACCTTAAAACGCATATTTACCAACGGAGATTTAAACGTGACTTCTGCCGACGATTTCGTTTTGCAACTTATTCAAGACAAAGGTTTGGTACCCCCGGACGTAGTAAAGCTCGGAAGAGAACAGCTGGTTTCTGAAGGAGTGTCCCCGTCTGACATAGACTCCAAATTGATAGACCTTCTCGTCGAAAAGCGCTACTGCAAATACGAGGATATTTCCTACCAGCTCTCGCAGGAATTCAATATCCCCCTCATTTCTTTGCAGGATATCCGCGTTGACGACAAGGTTCTCAAGCTCCTCCCGCAGGAAACCCTCAGAAAATACAACGTATTCCCGATTTCCTCCTCGGGCGGGCAGCTCGAGCTCGCCATATCCGACCCGATGGACATGGACTCCGTCGACGACATCAGCCACATTTTGAACATGTCGGTCGACCTGAGGCTCGCCAGCCCCGAGGAAATACGCAAGGCCATAGACGACCACTTTGGCGTCAACGCCTACGGCGACATGTTCGACGGCGAGCTCCCCGCGGGGGGCTCCTCCGCAGACACGCTCGCGACCGGCAACGAAGCCGGCGTCTCCGAGGAAGAAGCGCCCATAATACGCTACGTACACAAGCTCATAACCGAGGCCGTAAAGCGCAGGGCGTCCGACATACATCTCGAGCCGCTCGAAAAGCGCTTCCGCATACGCTACCGCATCGACGGCGTGCTGATTGAAGTCGAAAACCCGCCCAAACGCCTCCAGCCCTCGATTATCTCGCGGCTCAAGCTGATGGCCAACATATCCATCGCAGAAAAGCGCGTGCCGCAGGACGGGCGAATCCAGATAACTTTCAACAACAAGGAAATCGACTTGCGCGTATCGAGCCTGCCGACCGTATACGGGGAGAGCATCGTAATGCGTATTCTCGACAAAGAGGGACTGAGGCTCGGACTCCCCGAGCTCGGCTTCTTCTCCGACGACCAGGCGGTATTCGAAAGAATCGTCGGAATGGCGGACGGCATATTCCTCGTCACGGGCCCCACGGGTTCCGGCAAATCGACGACCCTGTACTCCGCCCTCAACTTCCTAAACCACCCCGACCGCAAGATAATTACGGTCGAAGACCCCGTTGAATACCAGATGACTGGCATCAACCAGGTTCAGGTGCGCCGCGAAGTCGGCATGACGTTTGCCGCGGCGCTTCGCTCCATGCTCCGCCAGGCGCCGAACATCATCATGATAGGCGAAATCCGAGACCTCGAAACCGCGGAAATCGCCATCAACGCCTCCCTCACCGGCCACATGGTGTTCAGCACCCTGCACACCAACGACGCCCCGAGCGCGGTCACGCGACTCGTCGACATCGGCGTCAAGCCGTTCCTCGTCAGCGCCTCCCTGCGCGCGGCGCTCGCCCAGCGCCTCGTCCGCAAGATCTGCACGAACTGCAAGTCGGTCTACGCGCCCGACCCGCGCACTTTGCAGGCAATAGGCATAAACGAAATCGAGGCCTCCAAAATAACATTCTACCACGGAGACGGGTGCCCCAAGTGCAACGGCATAGGCTTCAAGGGCCGAATGGGCATATTCGAAATATTTATCGTAAACGAGGAGCTCCAGCAGATGATTTACGAGGGCAAGACCCTCGTGGAGCTCCGCACAAAGGCGCGCGAGCTCGGAATGCGCTCCATGCGCGAAGACGGCATCCGAAAGGTAGGCGGCGGCCTCACGACCGCCGACGAAGTCCTGAAAGTCACCATGAACGAAGCATAATCGGAGGCTGAACCAACATGTTTGAAGACCACAACAACTCGATTTACGAAATTTTCCTCTCAAACAAGATGCTCACCAAAGAGCAGCTTGACGAGCTCAACGAAACCCATCTCAATACCGGCCAGTCGCTCGCCGACACCATAATATCCTCCGGACTGATAGAGAAGACAAAGCTCTTGGAGGCGGTCGCCGCGTATCTCAACTACGAGTACGTCCCCATTCCGCCCGCCAACATTCCGGAGGAGGTGTACAGGCAGCTGCGCCCGAATCTCGCGCGGACATACGGGGTAGTTCCGATAGAAGTCTCCGACACATCCATAACGCTGCTGGCAAAAGACCCCTTCAACAACGCCATCATAGACGACCTGACGTTCACCCTGAACAAGGACGTCACCCTGAAAGTGATGGATCCCGACCAGGTCGACAACTTGATAATCCAGTGCTACGGCGAGGAAGACTCGAGCATCGACGACCTCATTTCGGAGATATCGAACGTCGATTTCGACGAAAATTCCGAGAGCGACGCCGCCAACATGGCGAACGAGACGCCGATTATACGCTTTGTCAACCTCATACTCCAGCAGGCGATACGCGACAAGGCCTCCGACATACACTTCGAGCCCTTTGAAGACGTATTCCGTATCCGCTACCGCATCGACGGCGCGCTCTACGAAATGGCCCCTCCACCCAAGAGCCTCGCCCTTCCGGTGATTTCGCGCATAAAAGTTCTGGCAAACCTCAACATCGCCGAACAGCGAATCCCGCAGGACGGAAGAATAAAAATGACGATTTCCGGCCGCCCCGTGGACTTGCGCGTATCCACCCTACCGACCCAGTTCGGCGAGAGCGTCGTGCTCCGCGTCCTCGACAAGAGCGTCGTCAACCTCGACCTCGACAAGCTCAGCATGACCGACGAGCTCGTCGAAAACATCAGGAGGCTCGTCAAGCTCCCCAACGGCATCTTCATCGTCACCGGCCCCACGGGCTCCGGCAAAACAACCACCCTCTACTCCGCCCTGCGCGAAGTCAACACCGTCGACATTAAAATCCTCACTTCCGAGGACCCTGTCGAATACGAAATCGACGGCATCATGCAGGTGCAGATAAACCACCAGGTGGGGCTCGACTTCGCCAGGTGCCTGCGCGCTTTCCTCCGCCAGGACCCCGACAAGATAATGGTCGGCGAAATCCGAGACCTGGAAACCGCCCAGATCGCGGTCCAGGCGTCGCTGACCGGCCACGTCGTGCTCGCAACCCTGCACACCAACGACGCCCCCGGCGCCGTCACGCGACTCATCGATATGGGGCTAGAGCCCTTCCTCATCGCGGCGTCGCTCGAAGGCATCCTCGGCCAGCGCCTCGTCCGCAGGATTTGCCCAACCTGCAAAACCGCCTACGAGCCCGACCAGGAAATCATCGACATGCTCGGAGTGGACCCCATAGAAATCGCCGACAAGCAGTTCTTCTTCGGCAAGGGCTGCGCCGACTGCAACGGCTCGGGATACAGGGGCCGCCAGGGGCTCTTTGAGCTCTTGCTGGTCAACGACTCCCTGCGCGACCTCATCACCGCCCGCGCGCCGACCCTCGTGCTCAAGCAAAAGGCCATCGAGCTCGGAATGCGCACCCTGCGCGACGACGGCCTGCGCGCGATTTTCGACGGCGCCACCACCGTGGAAGAAGTTTTGAAATACACCTAATAAAAAAGGACAACTGTTATGGCAAAATTCAAATACATAGCCCTCGACAAAGAAGGACGCGAGCTTAGCGGGGTTATAGAATCGACAAGCGAAAACCGCGCCCGCAAGGACTTGGCGGCGCAGGGGTTTTCGGTCTCGCGAATCGCGGAAGTGGCCGCCATCGCCTCCGAAAAGAAGGCGTCGGGCGGAAAGGCGAAAAAGCCCCTCTTCGGCACGGGCGTGGGCAAGGAAAACATCACCGTGTTTTCCCGCCAGCTCTCCACCCTGCTGAAAGCCGGCCTCCCGCTTCTGCGCTCCCTCGAAGTCATCGCGCGCCAGGAAAAAAACCCCTACTTTAAGGCGATAGTAGACCAGCTCGCCGACAACGTTCGCACCGGCAACAAGTTCTCCGACGGCCTCTCACAACACCCCAAAATTTTCGACAAACTCTATGTCAACATGGCCAAGGCGGGCGAAGCCGGCGGCGTTCTCGACGTCGTGCTCGACAGACTCTCGACATTCCAGGAAAAAGCGCTCAAAACAACCAACAAGGTCAAGAGCGCGATGGTATACCCGATAGTCATCATGGGTGTCGCCGTCGCGATCGTGGCGATCCTCATGATATTCGTCGTCCCGCAGTTCCAAAAAATCTTTACGGACATGCTAAAGGGCAACGCGAGGATGCCGGCGCTCACGCAGACCATCATCGATATCTCCGACTTCATGAAGGAAAACTACATCCTCACGGGTCTTATCATAGTCGGCGTAATCCTCTTCGTAAAAATCTTCTTCAAGACGAAGATCGGCATAAGGGTGTGGGACACCGCCGCCCTCAAGCTGCCGAAGATCGGCGACCTCGTGATGAAGTCCACCGTGGCGAGGTTCACGCGCACTTTCGGAACGCTTCTCGCATCAGGCGTCCCGATCCTCGAGGCGCTCACAATCACCCGCGGAACCATCAACAATTCCCTGATTTCAGATGCTCTCTCGCGCGTGCACGACCGCGTACGCGACGGCGAAAACCTCTCGACGCCGCTCGACCAGCAGAAAATCTTCCCGACAATGGTCACGAGCATGGTGGAAGTCGGCGAAGAAACCGGACAGCTGCCCGAAATGCTCAACCGCATAGCGGACAACTACGACGAAGAAGTCGACAACTCCGTCGGCGCGATAACGTCGATTATCGAGCCTATAATGATCGTATTCCTGGCGTTGGTGGTAGGGACAATCGTCATAGCCCTCTTCCTGCCGATTATACAAATCATCCAGAACCTCACGGGCGGTTGATTTTGCGGACGCTTTTGGGCTGAAACGGAGTTCAGGCGAAACGGCGGGGGGCGTTTGACATACGCGAAGCCCGCCGTTATCGCGCGGCAATCTGTTTTAGCTTGAAAGCCATTGAGCAAACCGGAGAAGTTTAGGCTTTAAGAACAAACTCCGAAAGCGTATACGAACCTCCCATGGGAGGTTCGTTTTTTTATTGCGACTTGGGAGGAGAATAAAAATATTGCAGAAGGCAATCTTTTAAAAGGCTTGCCCGTTCAATTGCTGGCTTATCCCGCGCCCGCAAATAGCCGCGCCTTCCCTATGGCCGGCACGCCTCAGCCAGCCCCGTACCGGTTCTTTCCGCCCAAAGTTCAAAGTATAAATTCTCACGAAAAGTTCTTCAGGCCGGAGTTGCGAAAAAAGTTAAACATATACCGGCAAAGACAGAGCACACTGCGAAAAAATAAGCCAAACGCGCGTTATGATGCTCCGCATGCGCGCTCAGTTGGGCGAGAGCAACGAACGTTATTTGCCAACAATCCATTTTTAGCCCAAAAGCGTCTGCAAAATCGCGAACGCGGCGCTTAGGAATGGATTTTTCTGCCGGCGGCGGCGACTCTTCCATACAGGGTCTTCGCCTTTGCGGCGATTGCAAAGCCAATGCGCCTACCCCGCTTTGCCGGCAATATCGTCTCCCCATCTTCGCAAGCGTAACCAATTCCCTCCCGACGCCCCTTGCCTTCGGGTTCAAGCTGCGCTCAGGCGAGTATTTGAAAGAGCCTGCCGGCTGGCAGCGCGCTTTAACGCGACTAGCGGCGGGCTTTTTCCCAACGGAGCATCAGCGGCAGTTTCACGCGCCCTTCGCCAAATCAGATGGCAGACCACACCAGCGCGGAAGCGCCCAATATCGCCGCGTCGCTGGCGGGAAGCTCGGAGGGAAGAACTTTCACCTTGTTTCTGAAAACGGGCATGAGATTTTTCTCCATAGACTCGCGCGTGGGGGCGAGGAGGAGCTCGCCGCTCTTTACGGGGCCGCCAAAGAGGAATATCGACGACGGGCGGGAAAAGTGTATGAAGTCGGCGAGGCACCTTCCGAGAATGTTGCCGGTAATCTGGTAAGTTTCGGAAGCGGCGATGTCGCCGGCGCGCGCGGCGTCTTCGATGACTTTGGCGTCGAGGTCGCTCCACGGGACGTTGGCGGCTGTGGACTGCCCGTTGTACTTGGCGACCATTTCGAGGTATGTGCGCTTTATGCCGGTGGCGGAGGCGTAGGTTTCGAGACAGCCGCGCTTTCCGCAGCCGCAGACGCGGCCGTTGACGACTGCGCATACGTGCCCGAGCTCTCCCGCAAACCCGTCGGCGCCCAGCAACAGCTTGCCGTCCACGACTATGCCGGAGCCAAGCCCAGTGCCGAGGGTTATGACTATGAAATGGTCGAGATTTCTTCCGCCGCCGTAGATTTTTTCGCCGAGGGCGGCGGCGTTGGCGTCGTTGCTGAGGTAGATGTGCTCGTAGCCCATGGCCATGCGCAGGGTTTCCACGAGCGGGGCGCAGCGGCCGAACGGCAGGTTCGGGGCGTAGTCGATGGTGCCTTTGTAGTAGTTGCCGTTGGGCGCTCCCACGCCGACGCCGAGGCACTCGCCATCTGTATCGGCGGTCAGAAAGGATATCGCGCGCTCGAGCCCCTCCATATAAGAGGCGAAATTGTCGTAGTCGGTCGTCTTAAACTCGTGGCGTTTGAGCACTGCGCCCTTGTCGTCAACGGCGCCGAGCTTGGTATTCGTACCGCCGATATCTATTCCGATTGCGTATTTCATAAAAAATGCTGCGTGTTTTTAAAGTTTTTTACATTGTACGATTTTGGGGAAATCACAAATTAAAAGTTGAACTTTTTTATAAAGGGTGAAAGCTGAAATTCATGGACGTTGAAATTCTCAGCAGATTGCAGTTTGCGCTGACGGCGTGTTTCCATTTTCTGTTTCCGCCCATTTCAATAGGGTTGGCCCTGTACATTGTAATAATAGAGGCCATGTGGCTCAAAACGAGCGACGAAAAATATCTGGCCGCGGCGAAGTTCTTTTTGAAGCTCTTCGGAATGATATTCGCGGTCGGAGTGGTGACGGGAATCGTGATGGTCTTCCAATTCGGCACGAACTGGCCGGTCTACTCGACTTTCGTAGGGGACGTTTTCGGAAGCCCGCTCGCGATAGAGGCGGTATTCGCGTTTTTTATGGAATCCACGTTTCTGGCGGTCGCGCTGTGGGGGTGGGACAGGGTCGGCAAAAAGGCGCACTTCTTTTCGACCGCCATGGTGTGCGTCGGCAGCCACCTGAGCGCGATATGGATTCTGATAGCAAACTCCTTCATGCAAACCCCCGCCGGCTTCCGCCTGCAATACGCGGATCCGCAGACTGGAATAACCTCCCTCCTGCCCGAGGGCGCCGTTCCCGCGCCCGAGCAAATACCGCACGCGAAGGCCGTCATAACGAGCTTCTGGGAGCTCTGCACGAACCCCTCGTGCCTCGACCGCATATTCCACACGGTTTCGGCATGCTGGCTCTGCGGGGCGTTTCTCGCGCTCGGGATATGCGCGTATTATATAATCAAAAAGCGGACGAACTTCGCAAAGCCGTGCGCGAAAATCGCGCTTGCGTACGCGGCGGCGGCGGCGGCGGCGATGCTGTTTACGGGGCATTCGAGCGCACGGTCGCTCGCCGTCAACCAGCCGGAAAAACTTGCGGCGTTCGAGGGGCACTACCGCTCCGAAAAGAACGCCCCCCTGTGGCTCACCGGAATCGTAGACGAGCAAAACCGAAAGGTTTACGGCATTCCGCTCGGCGGATGGCTGAGCTATCTGGCGTTCGGCTCGTCCGAGGCGAAAGTCTCGGGGCTTGAAGACCTGCCCTCCGACGAATTTCTCCTGAAAATGCACCCGAACGCCTCCCCCGAGGAACTCAAAAAAATAAGGCCGCAATACTGGGCGCCCGTCAGCTTCAGTTTCCACTCGTTCAGGGGAATGGTGTTTTTGGGGAGCGCGATGGGGGCGCTGGTCGCGCTCGGGCTGCTGCTCTGGATCCGCGGGAAGCTCTTCGACGCAAACTCTAAGCTCTCCCGAATCTTCCTGTACTGCTGTATGCCGTCCGTCGCGCTCCCGATAGCGGCGAGCCAAATTGGCTGGGCGGCGGCGGAGGTCGGGCGGCAGCCGTGGATAGTCTGGCATGTCCTCAAAACTTCGGACGCCGTGACGACGGCGGCGACCGCGGGCGAAATCCTGCTCTCTACGGCGACGTTTACGCTCGTATTCACGGCGATATCGGCGGTATTCCTGTACGCGTTTTTCAAAAAAATCAAAACCGGACCCGAGGGCGCGGGAAACGGATATTAGGAGTTCGAGACTATGGAAATTTCGATTTTGGAAGCTGTCTGGTTCGCGCTCACGGGGGTTTTGCTCGGGGCGTTCACGGCGACGGGCGGATTCGACTTCGGCGCGGGAATCGCACTCGGGTTTCTGAAACCCGGGCGGCAAAAGGACTTCGCCGCGCGCTCCATAACCCCGTTTTGGGACGCCAACCAAGTCTGGCTGATAACGGCGGGCGGCGCGCTCTTCGCGGCCTTTCCGCGGGCGTATTCCGAGGTCCTTTCGACGATGTACACGCCCGTTATGCTGCTGTTGGCGCTGCTCGTGCTGAGGGTAGTGGGCATAGAGTTCTACCCGTTTGAGAGCGGCAAAAAATGGAGGGCGTTTTGGGGAGGCGTCATATTCGCCTCAAGCCTGCTCTCCGCCGTCCTGATAGGGGTCGCGCTCGGCGCAATTTACGGCGGCGCGCTGCTCAAGCCCTACGGCGGATTTTGGGAGGGTTTTTTGAGGCTCTTTACGCCGCTTAGCGTCTGTTCCGGAATATTGTACGCGGCGTTTTTCGCGGCATACGGCGCGGCGTTCCTGCGTCTGCGCGCGCCGGAAACGGCGGAGTTTTCGCGCGTTCCGAGGGTGGCGGGAATTTCTCACGCTGTTTTGATGTTGGCGTTTATAGCGTATGCGGCGGCGCTCTTTTTCAAATTCAGGGAAGACTCCCAGCCAATGGCGATGGCGGCCGCCGGAATAGCCGCCGCCTACATATGCCTTTCGGCGTCGGCGAGGTTCGCGCGCAGGCGCAAAAACGGCGCGGCGTTTGCGCTCGACGCCCTGTTTGCGCTCGTTCTCGTCGCCGTCCACTGCGCGTCGGCATACCCGAACATAATTCCCCCTTCCCCTGACGGCAGGGCCATGGGCATAGCGGAAGCAGCCTCGAGCCCGACAACGCTTGCGATAATGCTCGCCGTGGCGGGAATAGGCGTGCCGCTCGCGCTCGCCTACAACATTTATGCGTGGATGGTATTCCGTTCCGGAAAGGGTGAATATTAAGCTTTTCCGCCGGCGCGGGGCAAAAAAAATGCGCCCCGCGGAAATCCGCGCGGCGCATCAAAACTGCAAACTACAAAACTTATTTGCCGATTAAGACGAGCCTCCCGCAAGAGTGTTCAAATAAAATAAAAATTTTTTTTAAATTTTGGAAAAATCCGCAAAAGGCTCGAAAAACAGGCGCATAGGGGTGCTCGGAGGCAGCTTCGACCCCGTCCACAACGCCCACATAGCGCTGGCCGAGGCGGCGCGCCGGCAGCTCGGGCTCGATGAAATAATATTTATGCCCGCCCGCCAGGCCGCCTTGAAACCCTCCGCCGCCTGCGCTTCACCAGAACAGCGCAAAAAAATGCTCGAAATCGCGCTCGAATCCGCCGATTTTCCCCATTCCATAAGCGATATTGAAATGCGCCGGCAGGGAATAAGCTACTCGATAGACACGGTTCGCGAGCTGCTCGCCCTCCGCCCCGATTCGGAAATTTATTGGATTATCGGCTCCGACCACCTCCCTAAGCTGTCGAAATGGAAGGACATCGCCGAATTTTGCAAGCTCGCGAAATTCGCCTGCGCGCGGCGCGGCGGAGTTTCGGCGGACTTTTCGGACGCGCCCGGCTTCGCGCGAATCGCGCCGGTAGACTTCCGCCCCGTCGAACTCTCGTCCACCCGCCTGCGCAATGCGCTCAAAAGCGGCGCGGCAGGCGATTTGGGGCTCGACCCAAAAGTGCTGGAATATATTTTGAAAAACAAACTCTACGCCTGATTATGGAAAAATCCGCAAAAAACACCGCAAAGAAAACCGCAAAGAAAACCGCCGCAAAGAAAACGGCAAAAACTGCGGCCAAAGCCGCACCTAAAAAGGCGGCTTCCAAAACCGCCGCGACGAAAAAAACCGCCGCAAAAAAGGCACCCGCGAAAAAGGCGGCGGCAAAAAAAGTTCCCGACCCGACACTCGAAATAGTAAAAAAGTGCCACAAGGCGCTCGACGACAAGAAGGCGGAGGACATAAAGATTCTCGACGTCCGCGGGAAGTCCCCGATCACCAACTACTTTATCGTTGCAACCGCCACTTCCGCCCCGCACATGCGCGCGCTCGCGGGAGAGCTCGACAAGACTTTAAAGGACATGGGCGTAAGCGAAATCCGCCGCGAATACAACGACGGCAGCGGCTGGATAGTCGTGGACGGCTTCGACTTCATGGCGCACATATTCCTGCCCGAACAGCGCGGCCTCTACGGGATAGAGGCGCTTTGGAAGGACGCCGAAAACGTCGACCCCGAATCGATTTAGAGCCTCCGCCCACTTCAAATCCTGCATCTCCCGCGTCTCGATTCTCGGGGTATCTTAGCGCGTATTTACAGCGCGCAAAAAATCACAAAATCCAGCCGCCGCCGGATTTTTTTACGATTTTCCGAATCTCCAGCATGAGCAACACGGCGAGGCATTTCTGAACCTCCATTCCGCTGCGCTCGGAGATTTCGTCGGCGTACGAAACCCTGGAAGAGTCCATGCACTTCAATACGCGCGATTCGTCCTCCGAGAGCGGAAGCGCGGCGGACGGCTTTTCCGGCGCGGGCTCCTCGGGTCTTTCCGCCGCCGAAAAATCCAGCTCGACCTGTCCGGTGGAGCGGAGCTCGTCGATGATGTCCTCGGCGGACATGGCGAGGGTGGCGCCGTCGCGTATGAGGGCGTTGCACCCGCGGCTCGGGCGCGAGTCTATCCTGCCGGGAACGGCGAATACGTCCCTGCCCTGCTCAGCGGCGAGGCGGGCGGTTATCATGCTTCCGCCGTGCACGTCCGATTCCACCACGACCGTCGCCGCGCTCATTCCCGAAACTATCCTGTTGCGTATAGGGAAAGTCTGCCTGTCGGCGCGGGTTCCGAGCGGAAATTCGGAGACGACCGCGCCGCTCTTTTTGATTTTTTCGCACAATTCGGCGTTTTCCGGCGGATATACGACATCCGCGCCGCAGCCCAAAACGGCTATGGTTTTGCCGCCGGCCTCGAGCGCGCCGATGTGCGCGCAAGTGTCGATTCCGCGCGCCATGCCGCTCACCACGGTAAAGCCGGCGCGCGCAAAGGACGCGGCAAACTTGCGCGCGACCGTCTGCCCGTAGACGCTGCACATGCGCGAGCCCACTATGGATATGCACGGGGCGTTGAAGTCGCAGTCGCCGATAAAGTAAAAACCTACGGGCTTGTCGGCGAGCGGCAAAAGCCTGCGCGGATAGCGGGGATCATTAAAATGGACATATTTTGCGCCTATCTCCGACATGCGCGCGAAAATCTTTTCGCATTCGGCGGAATCGCGCGCGGCGAGAAGCGCCTCCGCCGTCTTAACGCCTATTTTGGGGACGGATAGCAGGTCGGATTTTGATGCGGCGAAAACGCCCCCGGGGGATCCGAACGCCTCGAGCAGGCGCATGGCCGTGATCGAGCCGATGTCGGGTATCGAGCATAATTTTATATATGATTTCCAATCTTCCACGACGCCGAAACTTCAAATTTTGATATTTTTTATTTTTTCAAAGACGCCGGATTTTGCAAGAAATTATTTTTCGGGAGGGGGCGAAATCCGCAAATGGCGGAAAATCCCCCGCGAACCCGCCGCGTTTCACGCAAACGCGCATTTAGCCGCCGGAACCCGCGCGCCCCGACGGCGCGGCAAGCGCCCGCGCCTACGCGAACGACGCCGACGCCCAGATGGAAAGCGGCAGCGGATAAGACAGCCCGTCCTCGGGCTCCAATACGAGCTCACCGCATTCGGCGGAAAATCCGGCGCGCGCGCCAAAGCGTTCGCGGAGCACATTTGCCGCCATTATCGGCGAGGCGTCTATCGAATAGAGCGTCATGAGGACGAAAAGCGGGGTGTCGGAAAGTATCCGCGAGCACGCGCCGAGGAGCTCGGGCAGCATTTTTTCGAGCTTCCAAAGCTCGTTTTTCGGCCCCCTGCCGAACGCGGGCGGGTCGAGGACTATCGCGTCGTACTTTCTGCCCCTTCTCGCCTCGCGCGCGGCGAATTTCAGGGCGTCGTCCACTATCCATCTTATCGGGGCGCTCCCGAGCCCGCTCGCCGCCTGGTTCCTGCGCGCCCACTCGACGGAGGGCTTGGAGGCGTCCACGTGAACCGCTTCGTACCCCGCCGCGGCAGCCGCCAGCGTCGCGGCTCCGGTATATCCGAAGAGGTTCAAAAGCGTCGGCCTGCGCGGGGGCAGGCCCGCCTTTGCGAGCTTAGCGCCGAAGGCCCCCGCCATGGACATTATGAACTCCCAGTGCGGCTTTTGCTCCGGAAATACCCCGAGGTGTTTTGAGCCGTCCATAAACTTGGTCAGAAACTCGACATTGCCGAACTTTAGTTTGGGAGGGGAGACCTTTTTGAAAAACTCCCACCGCGCGCTCTTTTTGTCGTCGTCGAAATACCGCGCATCCGCCGAATCCCACAGGGATTTTCTGGCGGGGCTCCACCACGCCTTCGGCTCGCTGCGCACAACCACGCAGTCCCCGAACCTCTCGAGCTTCAGGCGGCCGCCGCTGTCGAGCAGCGCGTAGTCGCCCCACTTCGCCGACAGAGTCTGCACATTCAGCGGCATGACGCCATTTTTATGATTTTCGGCAGATCCACCCTGCGCTCGTAGATCGCCTTGCCCACTATGAGCCCCTCGAGATTTTCATGGGAGCGCGCAAGCTCCAGAAAATCCGAAACGTCCTTTTCCGAGGACACCCCGCCCGATGCGACGAGCCGCGCGCCGAAGGGCGAAAGAGTTTCAAGCATTCTTTTCTGGGCGGCGAGGTTCGGGCCGGCGAGCATTCCGTCGGTGTCGATGTCGGTGTATACGAAAGTCCCGACTCCCGCGCGCGCGAGGCTTGCGGCGAGGCCGAAAGCGTCCAGATCCGACACTTCCACCCAGCCCTTTATAGCGACCTTTCCCCCGCGCGCGTCTATGCCGACCGCTATCCTGCCGCCGTATTTTTCGGCGAGGGATACTGCGAAATCCGGATTCGTGCACGCTTTCGTTCCGATTATCGCGCGCCCCGCGCCGGCGTCGAACGCGCGCCTTACCGATGCTTCGTCGCGCAGGCCGCCGCCGAGCTCGACGAACATGCCCAGAGCAGCTATCCGAGATATCGCCGGAAGATTGGCGGACTCACCCGAGAACGCCCCGTCGAGATCCACGACGTGGATTGCGTCGCTCCCAGCGTCCGCAAAGGATTTTGCGGCGTCGAGAGGGTTTTCGAAATACACGGTTTTGTCGGCGGCGTTGCCCATTTTAAGCCGCACGCACTTCCCGTCCTTTATGTCCACTGCCGGATATATTTTCATAAGGCTACTCGGAAACGGTTATCCTGAAACCGGTCATGCGGTTGCGCTGGTTGGCGTCCGCCTTTGCGCGCGGCAGCGAGGAAATCGCGTCGGCGGAAGTCTGCGAGCTGCCGCCGAGCACCGTCGCGCCGCCCTCCTCCTCTCCGAGGACGAACTCCCCTACATTGCCGAGCAGGTCGAAAAATCCCTTGTCGTTAGCCTTCTTAGCCGCGACGGGGTGTATTGAGCCCCCGCTGTTGGAAGCGTTCCACGATATCGCGTCTATGTCCGCGTAGCGCAAATTGCCCACGGCCTCGACAAATTCCGATTCCGCCGGCAGCGACACCCTCATTCCGAGAATCCAGCCGAGGCGCTGGCAGAATGTCATCGCCTCCTGGTAGGTGGCCGACTCCACGGGGTTGTCCTCGGACGACTGGTTGCGGCTCGGATTTTCCTGCATCACGAGCGAGTACAGCTTTTGCGTGACCTCCGTTTTGAGCATTTTCTTTCCGCCGGAGCCGACCGCAAGAAGGTCCGACTTCACGAGCTTCTGAATCTCCGCTATATGCCTTATGGTAAAATTGAGGTAGCGCACGCGGATGAGATCCTCGGAAGTTATGTCCGAATTTCTCGGAAAATCCTTTCTGAACTGCTCGACGCGGGCGACTAAGTTCGCAGACAGGTCGGAGGCCTTCGAGATGTCGGAGGCGCGCACCGCCTCGGTAAACTCTTTGTCGAGGGCGGAAATTTCGGCGGCGTATATGCGGCTTTTCGCCTCCGTCGAAAGGTTTGAATACTCCGAAAGCTTTTCCTCGGAGGCGTGTATGCTGCGCGGGAATAGCTCGTTTATGTCCTTTTGGCGGACGGCCGCCATCGCGTATTTGTCGGACGCCGCCGCGAATTCGCCCTTCTTCTGGAGCTCGCCCGCCTCGCCGAGCAGCTTTTCTATCTCGACTTTCAGGTCGGAGGATTTCAGAGAGTCGAGTTCGCCGCGCATGCGCTGTATGCGCATGTAGTCGTTGTATCCGGAGGTCGGGAATTTGAGGCTTATGTCGCGGCTGATCTGCACCGCTTTTTCGTATTCGGCGACCGCCGCCTTCCAGTCGGATTTGGAGACGGCCTCTTTCGCGCGCTTTTCCGCGGCGAGGCTTTCCTCGTACATAGGGCGGACTTGCAAATTTTTTATCGCCTTGTCGATCTCGACGACTTTTGTCACGCTTTTGAAATCCGAGAGCCAATAGTTTCGGTTGATTTTGTCCTGTATGTCGTAGGCCTGGCGGTAGAACCTGTCGGCGGCATCGGAGTCGCCGGACTCCTCCGCTGTGCGCGCGTTCTTTTCAAAATCCGCCACGAGGCGCGAAAGCGGCTCGGCCTCCACGTTGTGCAGGCGGGCGCGCAGGCGCGTTAGGCGGTTCATCGGAGCCCTGTCAGAAGAGGTCGCGCGCGCCTTTTCTATGTAAATTTCCTGGAGCCTTATCGCCTTGCGGAGCTTGTCCACCTCCGCGGCGGAAACTATTCCGACCGAGGCGGACTTCTCGAATTCCGCCTCGAGCTCTTCGGACTCTTTGAGCAGCTGGGAACTTTCCACCGACGGATCGATATATTCGGACGGGGCCTTTACCGACTTGCCGGGCGACATGAGCGTGAGAAAATAAAAGAAGCCGATTACCGCGGCGGCGGCGAGGATAACGAGCAATGTCTTGACAAGCTTCATCATAATCGGGAAAGTCTTGCCGAAAGGCGCGCGCAAGTCAAACAGATACTTGCGCCAAGGCTTTCGTTTTCAACGCAAAACCGCGCACATTCCAAAACCCCGCGGATGGGAATCCGGACGCGAGGGAGTTGCCGCCGGCGCTCAATAGAGCGTCTTGTAAAAGCGCGCAACGCGCTTTGTGATGGAAGTCAGCGCCTGCGCCGGAGTTATGCCGAGGCGCCCGCAATACTCCTCTATCGAGATTTCGTCATTCCCGCACGGGCCCACGATGACGGCTTCGTCGCCTTCGCGCACGTCGGCGAGGCCGCTCGCGTCCACCGCAGCCTGGTCCATCGAAACCCTGCCTATGACGGGGACGCGCGCGCCCCTTATGAGCACGGACATCCTCCCGCCGCCCTCGCGCGGCACGCCGTCGCCGTACCCTACCGAAAGCAGGGCTATTTTGGAGTCCCTTTCAAGCCTGAAAGTCCTGCCGTACCCGACTGTCGCGCCTTTGGGAAGCTCTTTTACGAGGCTGACGGATGTCCTGAAAACGAGAACCCGCTCGGGCTCGAAGCCGCGCAGGATGGACTTTTCCGACGGCCTTATTCCGAAGAGCACCAGCCCCGCGCGCAGCGACCTGTCGAATTCGGGAGGCAGCGCGGAGAGTTCGCAGACGTCGCCGTGGTGTATATAAACCGACCCCGCCGCCGCTCCAAGCCTGCTGGCGGCGTAAGAGAGAAATTCGGCGTCGGGCTCCGACCCTTCGACGGGCGCGCCCGACCCCGCCCCCGGCAGGCAGAACGCCTCGAGCCTCAAAAACGGGGACTCCAAAATCTTTTCGAGCATTTCCGCGGCGTCGGCGCGCGACGGCAGCGCGTCCCCGAAAACCGGAAGCCGCAAATGCACCGGAAGCGTCCTTCCGGCGGCCTTTGCCGCGGCCTCGAACCTCGACACCTCCTCGGCGCCCGCGAGAACGGGCGTCAGGGAATTCTCAAAATACGCGGATTCCTCGCCGGGCAGCGACGAGCTCATCACTATTATCTTCCACCCCGGGCCGACCTCCCTGACGCGCGCGCCCTCTTCGGCGTTCGTCACGGCGAAAGCGTCGGCGCCGCTGAGCATCAGGCGCACGACAGCCGCCTCCACGCCGTAGCCGAAAGCGTCCGCCGAAAGCAGCGCAATATAGCCCTTCTCCCTCCCCATGAAATGCCTGAGTTTCCCGAGGTTCCTCTCCATTGCGCAGAGGTCTATGTGCACGGAGCACCTCAGATGCGCGCTTGAGCCTTCCATTTGGCGTACTCCCTTTTTGAAAGCGATTTAGGCTCCGGCGGAAACGCGCAAAGCCCGGCGAGCCCCGGATCCGACAGGAGAGCGCGGGCGGCGGCCGACGCCGGCAGTCCGAACCTCTTAAAACCGGCGAGCCGCGGGTCCACGTCGGCGCGCTGGTCGAGCAACGCCGTCGGAAGCGGCTCCATCGCATCAAGCGCGCCTATCTCGACCTCCTCCTGTCTCGCGGCGGCCCCCCCGCGGAAATCGAGCGCGTTTGCGTATCCCTTGCGGGACGGCGCGACTATCCGGAAATCCCCGCGCATTTCGGGAAACCCCTCGGCAAACCCCCGCGAGAGGGCGGCGGCGGCAACCTGCATGGCGTCCCACGAAAACAGCTTCGCGCCCGTAAGCGCCGCGACGGTCGAGAGCGCGCAGCTTGCCACGCGCGTCGAGAGCATGGAGCCCGGGCCGACGCAGAGCGCGAACGCCCCGATTTCGCCCAAGCACGAACCGCATGCCTCGGCGAGAGCCGACATAAAGCCCTCCATCGCCATATTTGGCCGCGACGCCTCGACAACCGCCTTCCCGCCACGCACGAGGGCGATTTTCACGCCCGAGCCAGATGCGTCGGCGACAACAAAAATTTCAAAATCCCGAAGCATTCAAAACCTCCTTCTCAAATTCTTCGGGGCGATGCCGAGCTCCTCGCGGTATTTGGCAACCGTCCTTCGCGCGATGTCCACGCCCTCCGACGAGAGGATTTCCGCTATTTTAGAGTCGCTCAGCGGCGCGCGGGGAGACTCCCCGCCCACTATCGCGCGTATGCGCTCCTTAACGGACGAGCTGGCTACCCCCCCGCCGGAGCCCGAATCGTAGCCCGCGCCGAAAAAGCTTTTTAGCGGCAGTATCCCGAACGGGGTTTCGGCGTATTTTTCCGAGACCGCGCGCCCGACGGTCGTAGCGTGCACGCCCACCAAATCCGCGACGTCCTGCATTGTCATGGGCTTGAGCGCGCCCGTCCCGCGCTCGAAAAACTCCGGCTGCAATTCGAGAATCGCCAGCGCGATTTTAAGCAGCGTCTTCTGGCGATGCTCTATCGCCTCTATTATAAATTTGCCCTCGCGGATTTTTGACGAGATGTACGCCGCCTCGTCCCTCGTGACGGCGGCGTCGGAAGCCATTTTGCGATATTCCTGATTTATGCGTAGCCTGGGGACGTATTCGTTCGTAAGCTCCGCCGTCCACGCGCCCTCGGGCGTTTTTTTGTACGCCACGTCCGCGTAGACAAACCTGTCGTCGTCGCGCGCGAACTCGTGCGCCGGAGACGTGCTCAGCTTGGCGATTTCGCCTATGGCTGCCTCCACTTCCGCCTCGCCGGAGTTTTCAAGGCGCGCGATTTCCGAAACTTTGCGCTTCATCAGCAGATCGTAGCGGCTTTCGAGAATCCTGTGGGCGAGGCTGCCGCCCATGCCCTTGCGCTCGAGCTGCAGCATGAGGGAGTCGCGCATGTCGAAGGCGCCGATTCCGGGAGGGTCGCTTTCGCGCAGAAGCTTTATCGCCGCCTCCGCGTCCTCTTTGGAAAATCCAATCTCTTCCGCGCGCGCCACGGCCTCGCGCGGCAAAAACCCCCTGTCGTCGAGCTCGCCCGCGAAAAACGCGAACGCCTTGGCCGCCCCTTCGCTCGGGGCGTCGAGATTCGCCTCGTTGAGGAGGTGCTCGCGCAGGGAAATTTTGTCGGGAATCGAATTGAGCGCAAAGTCGCGCCGCGCGGCGGACTCCCTGGCGGCGTCGGAGCCCGCAGATTCGCCGTACCCGTCGTCGAAATCCGAAAACTCCCCGTCGGCCGGCTCGCCCACGGACTGCGGGCGGTCGGCAAATCCCTCGGCGGAAACGTCCTCGAGCAGCGGGTTGGTGCGCAGCTGGGCGGAGACCTCCCCCGCCAAATCGAGCGCGGAAGCCTGGAGAATCTCGAGGCTTTTTTTCAGTTGCGGCGTGAGCGCGAGCCCCTGCTCGGCACGCTGCGTCTGTTTCATTTCAGGCGGCATTGCGCGTTTTAAAAAGAGAAAATTTTTTAAATCAAACCGGCGCCAGCCTTCAAGCATTAAGAATCGGGAACTCTTTTTTGTTGCCCGCCCGCCTCCGAAAGAAAGAATTGCGGGATATGGAACGCAACGCCCGCTTTCCCTCCCCCGTCCGGCGTCCGGAAATAATGGCGCCCGCCGGAGACTTCGTGTGCCTAAGCGCCGCCCTTCAAAGCGGCGCGGACGCCGCGTACTTCGGCATAAAAGGCAGCAACATGAGGGCCGGGGCGCGAAATTTCGACGTTTCGGACCTCCCGCGGATAGCGGACGAATGCCACAAGCGCGGAGCCAAAGCGTACCTTGCGCTAAACAACATATACTTCGACTCCGAAGCCGCGACGCTCGACCTCCACGTCCGCGCCGCAAGGGACGCGGGGGTGGACGCGGTAATCGCGTGGGACTTCGCCGCGATAGAGCGCGCGCTCGGCGCGGGGCTGGAGGTGTTTTTGTCAACGCAGGCGGGGGTCGCCAACTCCGACGGTGTGTGCGCCTATTTCAGGAGGTTCGGGATACGGAGGTTCGTCCTCGCACGCGAATGCGCGCTCGAAGACATAGCCTCCATAAAAAGGCTCGCCGCCGAAAAAATCGGCGCCGAAAACGCCGCGAAAATCGAAATCGAAGTGTTCGCCCACGGCGCGATGTGCGTATCCATAAGCGGCAGGTGCTTCATGTCCCAATACGCCTACGGCAAGAGCGCCAACAGGGGCGAATGCCTCCAGCCGTGCCGCCGCGAATACTCCGTAAGGGAAAAGCGCGAAAACGGCGCGGAATTCGCCGTGTGCGAGGGGTTCGTGATGAGCCCGAAAGACCTCTGCACCCTCCCTTTTATAGAAAAGCTATTCGAGGCCGGCGCCGACGCCCTGAAAATCGAGGGGCGCAACCGCAACGCGCAATACGTCTCGGCGGCCGCGGGCGCATACCGCGCCGCGCGGGATTTCTGGTTCGAGCGCCGCGGCGAAAGCGGATTTTCCGAAAAGTTCGCGGAGCTGAAAAAATCGCAATTGGAGCGGCTGTCGCAAAATTTCAACCGCGGCTTCTCGGACGGCTTCTACATGGGCAGGCCCGCGGGAGACTGGACTTCCTCCGGCAACCGCGCAACCGTAAAAAAGCTGATTCTCGGCCGCGTGCGCAACTATTTTCCGCGCGCGGGAGCAGCCGAAATAACGGTGGACGACAACTCCGCGAAAATCGGGGACACGCTGTGCGTTGAGGGCAACGCGACCGGATACGTCGAATTTGAGCTCGAAAGCGCGCAAATCGGCGGCGCGGACGCCGGCGAGGTGCGCAAAGGGCAGACGGCCTCGATAAAGGTGCCGTCGAAAATGCGACCCAACGACAGGATATACCTGCTCTCAAAATCGTAAAAATTTTCACTATTTTGACTTTGCGCCCGATTCGCGCGCGCAGCGGGTTGACAACGGCCTGCCTCCGGATATCCTCGCTTCCAGAAAAGGGAAAAATTATGCAAAACATTTCGAGAAGGCAATTTTTGGGGCGCGCCGCATTCGCCGGCTGCGCCGGCGCGCTGTCGCTGAGCTTCCTCTGCTCCTGCGGGAAAAAGAAAACCCATCCGCTCGGCGTCTGCGACTGGACGCTCGGTGGCGTGGGCAACCCCGGGGCGCTTGAAACCGCCAGTCTTGCGGGGCTCGACGGCGTCCAGGTCTCTTCGGCGGCGCCCAAGCCCGAGGGCGAATTTTTCACGAAAGCGCAGATTGCCGAATACAAAAAAGCTATGGCGAAAACCGGCATGAAGATAGCCTCGACTTCGCCGACGTGCATGAACGCCAATCCGTTTTACAGCGCGGACGGCGCGGTGGAATTCACATGCAAGGCCATAGACGCCGCCGCTGAGCTCGGGGCAAACTGCGTGCTCCTGCCCTTCTACGGGCCCGCCAACATGCAAAACCCCGACAAGACGATGAACGAGAAATTCTTCGCCCCGCTCGTCGCGCGCTTGAAAGAGGTAGCGCCCTACGCGCAAAAGAGGGGCGTGATGGTTTCGATGGAAAACTCCGTGTCGGCGAAGGACAACCTGCGGATAATCGAAGCCGTCGGCAGCGACTGGATAAACGTCTACTTCGACATATTCAATTTCCAATACTACGGGCACGACACCCTCGACTGCCTGAAAGCGCTCAAAGGCCGCATCGGGCAAATCCATTTGAAAGACTCCAAGCACAAGCTGGACTCCAACTCCGGCCTTCCGCGCAATATGGACGAATGTTTGAGGACGATTGAAGCCATAGGCTACGAGGGGTGGCTGGTATTCGAGCTGCACGGATTCGACAGAAAAAAGGACGGCGAGGAAATCGACACAATACGCCACAACGCGCAATTCATACGCAAGTTTTACGCGTAATACGCCGGCGCTCCCGGGATTTTTTGCGCAAATTTGGATCTGAATCTGCCCCGCTCCCGCCGGCGCGGGGCTTTTTGTTTTTCCTTTCTTTCCCCAAAACCCCCGAAATTCCGGCAGGGCGGCAAATAATGAAGTTCGCCGACACCGGCGGCTGGACGTTAGACGCCAACGCGTTCTCCGATTCCGCGGACGCCCTCAGGGAAGCGGAGATAGGCAACGGCAGGCCGGATATTGGCATGCGCGACGGAATGAAGGGCGGAAGCCTGTTTTTAAACGGATATAACGGGGCGGACAAGGCGGTATTCAGCGCGGCGGGAACGTATTCAAATGCCGAAACGGGAAAAGTCGTATTCGACTCCGTGTCTTTTTACCGCGGAACCATAGTCTTCGATTTGGCGGAAGAAAAAAAGCCGGAAGACTTCACGCAGATAAACGGAACCGTGACGAATACTTCGGAATCGTCCGAACTGTCCGTCGAAATAAACGTTTCCGCATACGATCCGCAAGGACGGTTGGAAAGCTCCGGAGACGACGAATGGAGCGCGGATTTGCTATCGTTCGCGACAGAGGGCAGCAATGTTTCCGCGAACGACTTTTCCGTCAAACTCCAAGACGGAATTATCGGGAAAATCATGATATCGGAATTGAACGGCATATCCGCCGTTTCCGCAAATCTCTCCCCCCATCCCCGAACCCTCCGGAATCGCCGCCACGCTCGGGCTTGCCGCGCTCGCCTTCGCCGCGCGCAAAAGACGGGAAAAATAAACATATGCTTCAATAAAAAGCCCGGGAAAACCGAATTCCCGCGCCTTTTCTGCGCTTCAAAAACCGCCGCATTTAAAGGCGGCGAGCGCCCGATTAACCGGCGGGACTCCCTGTATGCGCGAAATGCGGATTTCCAAACGCCCAGCTCGGCGTCTCCCTCCGCATCGGGCGCGCGGCGTAAAGCCGTTTTCTACCGCCGCCTCCCGCCGAACGGAAAGCGCCCGGCGCGCTTCGCCCTCACGAAAAGCGCCGCGGCGGAACACGCGAAGCCGAGCATCAGCGCGCATTCCGCAGGCTCCGGAATGGAAACCATCCAATAGCCGCCATTATTCACAAATGTCATGCCGCCGTCCGAAACGAGCTTGTTTCCGTCGTATACAAAATGCTCTGTTTCCATATCAATTCCGGACAAAAATTTCGATATGGACGAAATGTCCGCAAAATCCAAATCTCCGCCCGCCTTTGAAAAATCCACTGTGAAATTTATCGGCGCGCCCGACGAATTTTCCATTAGGCAGCCCGAGACCATTTGGCTTTCGGCGGGGTCGTAGAACGAAAACGCGAAATAGTCCAGTTGCGCGGAGGCGAAATAATCCAGCGGATTGCCGCCATCGGCGACGTCGCCCTCGAACGCAAAGCTTATGTTCACAAACCTCATTCCGGCGAATTCAAAGCCCCCTCCGTCAACATTCATGGAAAACATGCCGTCCGCCGGATTATAGGATAGCGAGGCAGGCGGGGCGGCGGATTCAAAATGGAATCCCGCGCCTGCTACGGACAAGCTGAAATCGGTTATCAGATTGGAATATTGGTATCCGAAAAATACGGAAGATTCGGCTTGCTCGTCGAAATAAAATTCCGCCTCCACCGCCTGCCCTATGGCAAACTCGGAAGGCATATTTTCGTCCAAAACGCTTATTTGCGCGGAAATGCTTTTATGCGAGCTGCCGGCAAACGCGAAGAAAGGCGCGGCGAGAAAGAGTGCAAAAACAAACGGCTTCATTGCGGAATATTCAGATTTTCAAAACATGGCGTGATTTAATTTACAAAGTACCGCAGTTATTGAATATTGCAAGTCTTTTCTAATAACAGAATATCGCATTTCCCCAAAGCGCCCCCTCCCTCCGCGCACGCCAAACTCCGCGCGCGGCTTGCGAACCATCTTCTTCAAAAGCCCCGACTTCCTCCGCCGCGGCAAACCCGAATTTCCGCTCCGAAAACGGCCTCCCTCGTTCCGGCTCCTTCCCGCGCGGCAATTCCCAATTCTCCGCCCCAAGAAACGGCGGCGCATTTCGGGAAAATCCTTTCCGGCCGGCGCGCGAAAATCCGAATGCCCCCGCCGAAAGAAAAATTCGCGCCGCCCGAACCGAGCACAAACTTTAAACCGCGCGCAAAGACCGCCGCAAACGGCTTGCGCGGCAGCCTGCCTGCAATTCTGCCTACCGCCCTAGGATATGCTTTTGGACTATTTCCGAAGCGGAGGCGACTATCCTGGCGCACGGGCGGGTGGCGTAATATTTTGCGTCGCGCGCGTCGGGCGCCGCGGAAACGGGGGCGTCCTTTTGCAGGTTGAGGAGCTCGCGGCAGATTATGGAGCCGTTGGCTTCCCTGAAAATTTCGGCGAGCCTCTGGACTCTTTCGTAAGTCTTTTTCTTCTCCTCGGCGGACGGGTCGGAAGAGCAGTTTTTGAGGCCGTCGAGCATGGCGCACGCGCTGAAAGCCCCGCAGACCTCCCTCATTCTGCCGACGCCCCCGCCGAGCGGCGCGGAGACTTTCAACGCCGTCTCAAAGTCCATTCCAAGCTCGCCCGCGTGCGCGGCAAACACCGCCTGCGAGCAGTTGTAGCCGCGCATGAAAAGCCCCGCCGCCGAATTTTCCGCGCCTTTTTCCCCGCTTTCCACGGCTATTTCCCTCCCCCGGATTTTTCGCCGAAAGCCTCGCGGATTTCAATGGAAGCGCGCATTGAGCAGAACTTCGGGCCGCACATGGAGCAGTGGTGCGGGCGGGAGTTGTCGCGCGAAAACTCGGGGTCGCCCTTCGCGCGGAACTCTCGCGCGCGCTCGGGGTCGAGCGAGAGGTTTATCTGGTCGTTCCACCTGAATTCGGCGCGCGCGAGGCTCATGGCGTTGTCGCGGTACTGGGCGGCGGGGTGCCCCTTGGCCAGGTCGGCAGCGTGCGCGGCGAGCTTGAATACGACCACGCCCTCGCGTACGTCGTCGCGCTCGGGGAGTCCTAAGTGTTCTTTGGGCGTCACATAGCAGAGCATGGCGGTTCCGCCCGCGCCTATTTGAAGCGCGCCCAGCGCCGCCGCCACGTGGTCGTAGCCCGCGCCTATGTCGGAGACTAGCGGCCCGAGCGTGTAGAACGGTGCCTCGGCGCACCAGTCGAGCTGGCAGCGCATATTTTCGTCCACCATCTGCAACGGGACATGCCCGGGGCCTTCGCACATCACCTGCACGTCGTGCTCCCACGCGATTTTCGCGAGCTCCCCCTGAACTTTGAGCTCTCCGAGCTGGGCGGAATCGTTGGCGTCGGCAATCGCGCCGGGGCGCAAGCCGTCGCCTATCGAAAACGCAACGTCGTAGGAAGCCATTATTTCGCAAATGTCGCGCCAGTGCTCGTAGAGGAAATTCTCCTTTTTGTGGGCGAGCATCCACTTCGCCATGATGGAACCCCCGCGCGAGGCTATGCCCGCCATTCTTCCGGCGGCTGCGGGGAGAAATTCCCTCAGCACCCCCGCGTGGATTGTGAAGTAGTCCACACCCTGCTCCGCCTGCTCTATGAGCACGTCGCGGTAAGATTCCCAAGAGAGCTCTTCCGCCACGCCCCCGACCTTTTCGAGCGCCTGGTAGAGCGGAACCGTCCCGAGCGGCGTCGGGCAGTTGCGTATGAGCCACTCGCGGGTGTCGGTGATGTCGGCGCCCGTCGAGAGATCCATCATGGTGTCCGACCCCCATTTTATCGCCCACAGCATTTTTTCTATTTCCTGCGGTATGGACGACGCCATCGAACTGTTGCCTATATTGGTGTTGATCTTCACCAGAAAATTCCTGCCTATCGCCATCGGCTCGAGCTCGGGGTGGTTGACGTTTGCGGGTATTATCGCCCTGCCCCGCGCGACTTCGCCGCGCACGAATTCGGGGGTTATCTCAAACCCCTTGCCGAACCACGTTCCGGCGTGCTGGATTCTGAGGCTCGAGCGCGGGGCGTCCGGCGACATCGCGCCCTCCACGCCGTTGTGGAGCGCGAGGTTTTCGCGCAGGGCGACATACTCCATCTCCGGCGTGATTATCCCCTTTTTCGCGTAGTGCATCTGCGTGGGCCTGCACCCGGGCTTTGCCCTCCTTACGGCGCGCCCCCCGAACGGATTTTTTGCGGACTCCGCAAGGCGGCCCGCCGCCTCCGTGTCGCCGCGCGCCTCCAGCCACTTCTCGCGGATTTTGGGCAGGCCCCTGGACGTGTCGAAGTGAAAACTTTCGTCCGCCCACGCGCCGGCGGTGTCGTAGACGCGCACGGGCGGATTGGGCCTGCGCGCCCCTCCGCAAAGCGTGGGGGAAAGCTCTATCTCGGCGAGGGCGACTTTCACGCCGTTGCTTTCGGCGTATACCCTGCGGCGCGCCGGATTGTCCAGAAAAAGTTTTTTTATGTCCATCATTTGCTGTTTTGAAACGCCGCCCCAATGGCGGCGCGCTAATTAAAATATGTCCGCCGGATTCGCCTTGCGCAGCTTGCGGGTGGCGAGCAGACCCGCCGCGAGGCACATCGAAAGCGAGAGCCCGAACACCGTCGCGAGGCTCGCCGCCGACATATAGGTCTGCATTCCCGCCACGCCGCGGGTGAGCATGTACAAAACCTCAGCCAGCCCCGCGCCGGGCACAAACCCCATAACGGAAAGTATGAAAGACTCCTGCACTATTATCCACACGAAAAACGAGTCCGAAAACCCTATGGCTTTCAGGGTGGCGTATTCGGACAGGTGGTCGGTGACGTCCGTGTAGAGAATCTGGTAGACGATGACCGCCCCGACGAATATGGCCACCGCCATCGACGCGCCTATCACAAAGCCTATCGGCGTGCGCTTCGCCCAATAGTCTTTCTCGTTTTCTATAAAGCGCTCTTTGGTCATCGCGCTCACGTCGCGCGGAAGAATTTTTTCGAGCCTGCGGACGACATCCTCCGGATCCGCGCCGCCGCGGAGCTTCAACACCCCCACGCTGTACACTCCGCCGGGCTCCGGCCACATTTCGGAAAAGGTGCGCAGGCTCGTGAGGACGTTTCCGTCGGCGGCGAAAGTCGCGCCGATCTTGACGAGCCCCTTCACGGTCGCCCGCCTGCCCGCGATCTCCGTGCGCGCCGAGCCCTCCGCCGCGAACCTCCCCGCCACGTCGCCGTACTGCGAGCGCGAAAGGCTGTCGAACAAAACGGCGCCGTCGCGCTTCAAAAACTCCTGAGAACCCCTTATGTCGTCCGACAAAAACACCTCTTTCGACGGGTCGAAGGCTATCACGAATATGTCGCGCTCCCTGCCGTCGTCCACGCTCTTGAAGGACATGCACCCGAGCTTTATCCCCTCCGCGGACTCGACCTCAGCGACGGCGCGCGACTGGTGGAGGCGCACCTCCGGAAAGCCCTTTCCAACCCCGAAGTACTCGTAGTTCGCGCCCACTATGACGACCTGCCCGTCGAGGAGCTCGAGCGGGCCTACGACCTGTTTGTAGAGGGCGTTTTTAAGCCCCATCTGAAACAGCATCATCGCCACCGCGAACGTTATGCCGAGAAGCGCCACGAAAAACCGCTTCCTGTCGCCGGCAAGCTGCAGCCACGCCACGGGGATCCCCAGCGGCACGAGCCTCTCAAAAAAGCCTTTGCGATTTTTCCGCACTCCGCGCGAAGCTATTACCTTTTAACCAGTATGCGGACGTTCACCTGCGAGCCTATCAGGTTGCGGAAGCTCTCGGGGGAATCCAGCTTTATTTTTGCGACTACGACCTTGAGGTTGGAATAGTCGCTCGGGTCGCTGCTGAAAAGCCTGTTGGACTTCACGTAAGAGGAAATCTGCACCACTTTCCCGAGAAACTTTTTGCCCTCCAACGCGTCCGAAAATATTTCCGCCGAGTCCCCCACCGACACGCGCGAAATGTCCGAAACGTACACCTCCGCCTCCGCGTACATGGAACTCGTGTCGGCGATCTCGCAGATGCCCTCCATGCCGACGGCCTCCCCCGGGACGACGTTCGACTCCACAACCTCCCCTGTTATCGGCGCGCGCACCTCGTACTCCGCGAATGCGGCCCGCGCCTCATCTGCTGCGGCGGCGGCCTCCGCCACGGCGAGCTCCTGCGCCCGCTTCACGAGCGGAATCATAGACTTCGCCTGCGCAATCTTGCGCGCGAGCGACTCCTGCTCGTAGTTTATCTCCTCGCGCTCGCGGCGCGGGGGATCCTTTTCGTCGAGAATCTTTTGGTTTTGGGCAAAAGACCCTTCGAGGTCGGCGGCGAAATTTTCCTGCTGGAGGATTTTCATGTCGGCGTTCGCCCTCGCGGCGGCAAGCGCGCTCTCGGCGCGCGCGAGCGCTGCCTTCGCCCTCGCCGCCCCCCTCAGCACCGCCACGACCTCGCCCTCCTTGACGAAGCTTCCCCTGCGGATGTTGAGCGTTTCGACTATGGCCTGCGACCCCCCGAGAGACGGGGCGGCGAGCGCCGCTATGCGCGCGCCCGGCACGATTTTCCCGACGCACGCCACCGCCGAGCCGCCCGCCGTTTCCGCGGCGGAGAGGGCCGCCGAGAGCCCGAGGCATATCAGACAAAAGAAATTTTTCATAGGCGAACAAATTACTCCGGCAAACGCGCATTACAACACAAAAAACCCGCGCGCAAAATTTGCTTGCCCGCCGCGCCGAAAAGCGGGATAATGCCGGAACTATGAGAAAACTTGCGCATATAGGAATCCCGACGGACAAAAAGCCCGCGAAGGCGTCGCATCTTGCCGAAGCAAAGCTCTTCGTCACAGATCCGGCGGACACGAAAAACAACATAGAATTTCTCTATTTTGAGGAGGGCAGCCCGATGCCCGAAATTCTGAAAAAGGCCACCCACATAGCGTATGTGGTGGACGACATCGAGGCGGAGCTCGAGGGCGCCGAAATCCTCATGCCTCCGTTCGAGCCGTTCCCGAACCTGAAAGCCGCGTTTATAATCGAAGACGGCGGGGTTCCGGTGGAGCTTATGCAGAAATTCTGACGCTTCGGAGCGCCCGTGCGTGGGGCGCGCATTTTGGCGGGCGCGGGAATCGCGCCCGTTTTTTTTGCCGGCCGGAAATTCCGCGCCGCAAGGCGCAAAAAAATCGGGAGCGGGCTGATGGAGTTTTGCCGGCGCCCCACCGCGCGCGGAAGTTCCGCGGCAGGCGCGGAAATCAGTTTTCGGAAACGCCCATTGTCTTTTTTATGTACTCCGCCTCGGCCGGGTCGTAAGGAGAGCCGTCGGGCTTTAAAACGTCGTGGAACCATTTTCCCTTCGGATATTTGTCCTCTATCTGTTTCCACGGCCGGTCGGTGTGCGTCCTGCCGTTGACGAGCCCCCAGTTGTATGCGGCGACCTTGTTTTCCTTCATAATCCCGAGGCAAGGGTCGAACGTGCTGAAAGGCCTCGCCATGTATTCGGTGCAGAAAACAGGGCGGTTGAGCTTTTTGAATTTCTCAATGTTTGCGCGCAGGGATTTTCCGCCCCCGTAGCAATGGAAGCTTATTATGTCGGACTCCGAAAGCTGTATGGGGTTCATCGTGCGCCCGACGGCGGATTTGTCGCCCGCGTAGACGCCGGCGGTTATCGGCTGCGAAGGATTCGCCGAGCGCGCCCATTCAAACGACAGCTTCAAGAGCTTTTCGGTTTTCTTAAACATCTCCACATTCCCCCGAAGCGCCCCGCGCTCGTCCACGCTAACCCCTATTTGTCCGGGCTCGTTGAAAACGTCCCAGCCTACGACGCGCGGGTCGTCCTTAAACCTCGAAACCGTGCCGACGACATATTTTTCAAGCTCCGGCCAGCGCGATTCGTCCCCCAAAATCTCAAACGACGGCGATTTTAGCCAGTTTGAGTTGTGGCGCCCGCTCGGCTCGGGCTGTTTGCCGTATTTTGAATTGGCGTTCCAGCAGCTGTCGAAAAACACGAACAAAGTCTTTATCCCGCGCGAATCCGCGATTTGCAGGTATTTCTCAACATTGTCGAGAAATTTTTCCCCCTCGTGAAGCCACACCGCGTCGCTCAAAAACACGCGCATGGTGTTAAACCCCAGCTTTTGCGCCATTCCAAGTTCCCTGTCTATCAGGGCGGGGTTGAACGTCGCGGAGCTCCACATCTCTATCTGGTTGGAGGCGTCCGACGGAATGAAGTTGCAGCCCGCCATAAAAGGCTTGCCGGCATACCATGCGTTGGCCTCCTCCTCCGTCCACTTTTCGCGCGAGAACGCCGGAAGAAAAGCGGACAAAACCGCCAGAACCCCCCAAAATTTGCGCATTAGCTCAATTCCTGTTCGGAGTCTGGACGGACACGTTCAGAATCTGCCCGTCCTTTTCGAGAGTCTTGGAGAGCTTGGCGTAGTCCACGTCCTGGACGGCGCAACCGTCGTCGATTGCCTGCGCCGCGGCGGTCGCCGCGCTCTGCCCCAGTATCATGAACACCGGCTCCATGCGTATCGAGCCGTAAGCTATGTGCGACGCCGAGCACGCCACCGGAACCAGAAGGTTGTCCACCTGCCCCTTCTTGGGAACTATCGCCCCGTATGAAATCTTGTACGGGGCTTTCAGGCGAACCTGCACGTCGCCCTCGTTCTGGACGTATCCCTCTCTGGTCACGTAGCGCGAAGTGTTGTGCGAGTCGAGCGTGTAGGAGCCCATTCCGACGGGGCGCGGGGTCATGCGCGAGTTCTGGCAGTCGTGCTGGGTCATGACGTATTCGCCGTTCAGGCGGCGCCCCTCGCGGATGTACAGGGTGTACGGCCAGTGGCCGGTTGAGGCGAACTCGTCCTTGGACAGTCCGAATTTTGCTATTGCCTTGCGGGTCTTTTCGGGCACGCGGGGGTCGTTTTGGAGGAAGTACATCAGACCCTTCTGGTATTTCAGATGCGCGTCGAATATCTCCTTGCGCCTTTCGTAAGAGGCTTCGGGCCACTCGTAATTGCCGCCGATGAAGTCCGTGCTGAAAGCGTTCTTGTTGTTTATGTCGGTCTTGCCGTTGGGCATTCTCGAAACGGTAAGCGGGAAAATATTGGGCTCCGCCTCGAGATAGCGCGCGCAGAGCTCGTAGTCCGCGGGGTCGTAGCCCTCGGGCTTTTCGATTTTCACCATGTTTTCCGGAACGTCGGTAAGGCACATTCTGAAGCAATACGCCTGAATTTTTTTGTCCGCAACGCCGTCCGGCAGCGGGGATTCGGGACTTATGAATTTGAGGAGCCCGCTCGACTTGTCGCCCTTTACCTTATATGGGTCGACTTTGGCGTGGAAGCGGTGGCCGTTGTATTCGTTGGTGGCGCGGAAGCCGTTGTAGTCCTCGCCGAAGCGCGAATTGCTCTCGCGGCCTACAAAGTAGTCCGCGCCCGCTGCCGCCATCAGGTCGCCTTCAAAAGTGCAGTCTATGAACATTTTTCCAGGGTACCTGCCGCCGTCGAGCGTGGAAATGGCGACTATCCTGCCGCCAACCTTTTCGACGCCGGCCTCCCTGTCGAGCCGCTCGCCGCGCACGAGCTTTATGTTTTTGTGCTCCTTAACCCAGTCGTCGAAGACTTTTTCGGCGACTGACGGCTCGAAAATCCACATCACCTTGTGTTCGTCGTCGATAGCCTTAGTTCCCTGGCCCCTTCCGGTAAAGTTTTCGCGCTTCTGCCATTTCCAGGTCTCGGGCTTCTGGTACTCTCTCCACACCCTGTGGTAAAATTCGCGCGAGAGGCCGCCTATCGTGGCGGTCTTTCCGGAGTCCGTCATGCCCAATCCGGCGCTCGACATAGCCCCGAGCCTCCCCTCGGGCGCGATTAGAACGACGCTTTTGCCCTCTTTGGCCGCCTGGACCGCCGCGGTGACGCCCGCGGAGGTTCCTCCGTAAACCACGATGTCAGCGGGCTTTTCCTCAAAAAGCGACGCACAGCCCCAGAATGCCGCGGACGCGGCGGCGAGAAATGCGAAAAATGGAATTTTTTTCATAAGATTGTAGGCGTTTTGTCGTTGAAAAGGCGCGGCGAACGCCGCACATGTCTTGCGGGAAATAATGCGGGCCCGCCCGTTTTCTTCAACAATAAAAATCGCGCAGGTCTTGAAATCCGCGCAAAAACCGCAAATAATGGAGCCATGAAAATTTTGAAAACGGCAATAGCGCTCGCCGCGTGCGCGCATCTTTGCGCCACGGCGGAAGTCAAAACCCCCGCCATATTTTCCGACGGAATGATGTTGCAGCAAAACTCCGCCAACATCTGGGGAACAGCCGAGACCGGGGCGAAAATCGAAATCGAAATCCTCGGCGAAAAATCTTCCGTGCGCGCCGGGGAAAACGGAGAGTGGAGCGCGCGCGTCAAAACGCCCGGGGGCTCTCCGGAGCCGCGCGAGGTCAAAATTTACGAAAACGGGAAACTCGCAAAGACTTTCTCCGGCGTAATATTCGGCGACGTGTGGATCGCCGGAGGGCAGTCGAACATGGACTTCGGACTGCGCGGAATCGACGGCGCGAAAGCCTATATCGACTCATCCGCGGACTCCGGCATCAGATACTTTGCGCAGGGCGCGTCGAGCAGCCGCATGTTCAGCGCGCGGGGAATCGGCAAGGATCCCGAAAGGGAATTTCCCGAGGGGAGCCGCTGGGTCTCCCCCAACCCGCAGAACGCTGGGGGGTTGCAGGGCATACCATACATATTCGCGGCGGAGCTCGCAAAAGCGTCCGGCAAGCCCGTCGGCATAGTGTACACCGGAACTCCGGGCACAAAAATGGCCGCGTGGGTGAGCCGCAAGACCTACGAAAATTCGCCCCTGTTTAAGAGGGAGCGCGAAAATTTCGCCGAGCGTTCGAGGAAATACGACTACAAAAAGGAAAAGGCGAAGTTCGACGAGGACGTGCGCACTTACGGCGAGCGCGTAAGGAAGGCGAAAGCCGAGGGCAAAGAACCCCCGCCCGCGTGGACTGTTGCGCCGTTTCTCGCGCCGTGGCCGGATTCTCCCGACAAGTGGTCTACGCCGTCGATGCTCTTCAACCTGCGCGTGAACCCGCTGCGCGGATACGCCGCGCGCGGCATAATATGGTACCAGGGCGAATCGGATTCGCACGATGGGTTCGCCGACAAATTCGAGGGGCTAATAGGCGAGTGGCGGGAGGTTTTCGGCTCGCCGGAGATGCCGTTTTTCTTCGTCCAGCTTCCGTCGCACAACGCCTGGAAGTGGGAGCTCACGCGCGCCGAGCAGGAAAAAATCTCGAAAAAGTTAAAAAATGTCTCGATGGTATGCGCCATAGACACTGGCGAGGAAAACGACGTCCACCCGCGCGACAAAATTGAAATCGGCAAAAGGCTCGCGAAGGCGGCGCTTGCGGGAAGCGGGAAAATCTTCCCGTCGCTGCGCTCAATAGATTTCAGGGGCGGAGTCGCGACAGTGAGATTCAAATACAGGAAAGGGCTGGAATGCCGCGGCAAATGCAGGGGATTTGAAATGCTGTCCGGCGGCAAATGGTCGGCCGCCGACGCGGAGTTCGACGGCAAGAGGGTCGTATTGAAATCCCCCGACGGCTCTGAAATAGAGGGCGCAAGATACCTCTGGAAGCCGTGGGCGAAACCCGACGCCTGCCTGTTCGACGCCAGAGGGAACCCCGTGCCGCCGTTCCAATCCCTCAAAGGCGAAAAATAGCCGTCAGAACGGCGCGGGAAGAAGAATTCCTATCCCGAGCAGCAGCCCGAAAAGCAGCATATTGCGCGCGGTGCCGGCAAGCGCGGCCCCGTATTCTTCGGGGGTTCTCGCGCGCAGCATTTCACTCCACACCGCCGCGTGCGCCGGCAGGTATAGCTGGGGGAGGAGGGCACCCCACAGGTTCTCACAAAAGAACGCGGCGCATATAATGCACGCGGCCGCGCCGAAGCACAGATACATCGCGCTCCCGACGCGCCCGCCGAACAGAACGACCGTCGTGCGCTTTCCGTTTTCGGCGTCCTGAAACCTGTCGCGGTAATTGTTCAAAACCAGCAGGGTGTCCACGACGAGGCCGCACGCCAGCGACGCCGCAAAAACCCGCGCCGTCACCGCGCCCGCGCAGACGTAGTAGGTGAAGCACACTGGCACAAACCCGAAGAACGCGACCACCGCGACGTCGCCGAGCCCGCGCTCCGAAAGCGGGAACGGCCCGCCCGTGTAGAGGTAAGCGAAAACCATGCATGCCGCCCCGACGAGCGCGAGCTCCGCCCCGCCGTAAAACAGCAGCCCGCAGCCGCAGGCCGCCGCGCAGAGCGCAACCGCGGCAATTCCGCCCCGCATTGCCCCCGGGGAAATCCATCCCTGGGCGCACGCGCGCCTCGGGCCTATCCTGCCCTCCCCGTCCGAGCCTTTCTTAAAATCTATGAGGTCGTTTATGAGGTTCGCGCATATCTGCATGAGAAACGCGAACCCGAAGCAGAGCGCGACCGCGGCGGGCTCGAAAAACCCGTCCGCCCTCGCGAGCGACCCCCCGACGACCACCGGAACGGCGGCGGCTGAAAGCGTCTTGGGGCGCGCCGCCAAAAACCACGCCTCCAGCGCCCCGGGCTTTTCGGATTCGGCGTTCACAGCGCGGGCCTCCAATCTTTTTTTAGAGTTGCCTCCCCCCCGCACAAAAGCCTTTCGCTTCCGTCTTCGAGCGCCACGCGCAGCCTCCCGCGCGAATCCACTCCGCGGGCGATTCCGCAAAATTTTTCCGCGCCAGCCTCGGCGTTTACGCGCCTGCCTTTGAGCCAGTCGAATTTTTCAAACTCCTCCCCTGTCCGCCCGAGGTATTTTTCCGCGCCCAAAACTCCGGCGACCGCCGCCGCCGCGACGTCGCATACTGAGAAATCCCCTCCGGATAGGGAGCGCAAGTCGCATGCCGCGCTGCGGATTTCGTCGGGAATTTCGCCCTCCGAAAGTCCGGAAAAATCCACGTTCACGCCTATCCCGAAAACCGCCGCCGCCGCATCCGCGCCTATTTCGAGCTCCGCGAGCATTCCCGCCACCTTCATTCCCCCGCGCGAATAAATGTCGTTGGGCCATTTTACGAACAGCTCCGCCCCGCAAAGCTTCCTAAGTTCCCCGCAGACGCCGAGCCCCGCCCTCACGGTAAACGACTCCATGACCTCCGCCGACTTCGCAAGCTCCACGCACACCGACATGGCAAGAGACGCCCCCTCTTTCGAGAACCACCGCCTGCCGAGCCTACCGCGCCCCGCGCTCTGGCGCAGGGCCGCCACCGCAAACGGCGGGCGGGCGGATTTGGAGCGCAAAAGCCGCAGCCCCTCCGAATTGGTGCTGTCGAGGCATCCGCGGACGATTGCCGCGCAAGCCGTCCCGCGGGCTGCGAGGCGCGCGGAAAATTCGGCCGCAAAGCGCGAAACTTCAGAAAAATTTTCTTCCATCAAAATAAAAATAAAGTGCGGTCGTGAAAAGAGTCAAGACGTTGCCGCCACGGGAACCGTCGAAAGCGCGGTTGAGGCCGCGCAAGCCGCGATGGTGGAGCGCGCAAGGCAGGGCGCGGGCGGCGGGGAGAGCGTGCCGATTAAGTTCGCGCGGAAAAGGGCTGAAAGTAAAACCGTTCCTCCTGTTAGAGATGTGAAGTTTGCAAAGGAAATGCTTTCCGATTTTGGAGATCCGGTTCCCGTAAACGTGGGAAAGCGTTTTAATGACGCCCGAAGCGCGGTGGAAGAAATTTACTCAAACGTTTCGCGCGGATCTCACGCCGGTAAATGCGCAGACGGGCTGGGAAATTTCGGTTTCAAAAGACGAAATAAAAAAAGGGTCTGGCTTATGAATGGGGGGTAATTTGGGCAAGGTCTAAGTAGTGCAAATACTAACAATAAACTACTTAGACAAATGAAAAAAGACTTAGAAAAACTTCATAAGATTAACTCCGAACTTTTCCGTTTGCTGAAAATTTTTAGGGGCACGCTTAGTTATGATGTGCTGTTGAGTATTCGGAAAGAACTTCGCGCTGCTTTTGACGCCGGTTTTTGTGTAGATGTGCAATTGTTGCGCGTGTCTCGTCTTGCTGGGGAGTATTTGCGGGCTTATTCGTATGGCGAACTGGAATATCTCGATATAAGGGTTGAGGAAATAGACAATATTTTTTGTCAAAGGGTAGTTAGTTGTAAGTAGGGCGATTGACGGAGGCATACAATGTCAACCGCTCTTTGTGTAAAGGGCGGCGCGGGGTGTGAAAGCCCCGCCCGCCTGTCTGTCGTCGAGCGTATCCGGCAAATAGAAGCGGCGGCGCGTGAGCGCGACGCTCGGCGGCTTGAACGGCTCGAAAAACGCGCAATAGAAACGCGCGAAAACGAGGAATTGCGCCTTTGCGCTATGGCGGCTGGCGAAGCCGTCCGCCTATCTTGTCAAAAAGATAACATTTCCCGAAAGGCGACGCTCAATCATACCTATTACAATCGGTGCGCGGCGGCTCTCCAAACGAACATATCGCGCTGGGTGCTTTCAATCGGCAAGCGTTATGCGTCGGAGACCGTTCGGCGAAATGTTGACAATATCGGTTATACGCCGGCGTTGCTGGCTGAAATCGAGCGGGTGGCGAAATTGCATGTAGCGGAATTTACGATTACAATGCGCAGTTCTGCCGGAGCGGACTTATTCGGGGAGCGTCGGCGGTTTTCGCGGGCGTGGAACGCTTTCAATAAACGGTATTTGAAAGAAATTGCGTCGGAGTATTTCGGGGAATTTGTCCGCGTTTTTGAGGCGCATAAGAGCGGAGTTTTGCACGCGCACGTTCTGATTGAGTGCAAAAAGCCGCTCTGTAATTTTGGCGAAAACGGGCGGCCTTTACCGTTTAGATTCAAGCCGTCGGGAGCGGTGGACGGCCGGACGGTCGCGCCGTGGGTGACGGAGGTATGGCGGACGATACGCACGGGGCAACTTGATTATTTGGGAATTGGGGAACGGCACACTTTGCAACCAATCCGCAAGGGCGTAAACCTTTTTGCGCGGTATATTTCAAAGTACATAAGTAAGGATATAGTAAACCGGAAACCGCATTTACGAGGTTTGCGAATGGTCGCGTATTCGCGGGATTTTCTGTCGGGCTGTCGGGTGATGGCGTATGATTATGATAAAAGCGTTATAATACCGTATTTTTCAAAAACGCATAACTGCGAAAAATACCGCTATAAACGGTTTACGAGTTTTGATATTGAATGCGCCTCAACGCGCGTTAGGCGGCTTAAAATGCGGACGCTGTGCCGCTGGCTGGAAATGCCGAAATGGAAACTTAAACGCAAGCTTGGCGCGAAATGGGGATTTTTGACGCGCAATTTAATATCGAAAATGCCGGTGGCGAAAACGGTTTATAAACGTTTTGACAAGTGGGAAAAATTCGCGGCAGTCCGTAATTTTTGCGGCCACAAGTCGAATTGCGTAATGCGCTTCGACGGCGACGGAAGTATTTACGACTATGCGGAATTTATGCAATTTCCGGCAGAAGTCCGGCAAGAGGAAGATTGGCACGTTTGCGGATTTGTCGAGAGCGGGGAATTTATAAGCCTCAAAAAACGTCTTTCCTGTTTTTTGGAAAACATATCGGCGGAATTTAAAAACGTTTACGAGCGCGCGAAAGAAAAGGTTATTGGGTTCAAAGACGAATTGCGCGGCTGGTGGAAGCGTTTAAATGCGGCGTATTGGCGTTATGACGGCGGCGAAATTCCTTGTGAAAAGTGGCTTGGAATAGCGCGGGGCTGTCTGGCGAAGATTCGCGAACTTGAAGAATTTTACGACGAATTTACCGAGCGGCGGAAACGCCCCGAAAACGAAAATGCGGAGATTGCAATCCCCGTTTGCGAACAAGCGCAGTTTGCATTTTGAAACCCGAAACGAAAGGCGAAAAAATGAATATAATCAGAATAAGGAAATCGAATCCAATATTTATAATCCGCAGATTGTATGCGCAACGATACCGGAACGGCGGGTATTTCGGGGCGTTGTGGTCGTCTTGGCTGAAAACCGGAATGCCGCGCGAAGAGCGGGCGCGGCACTTATTGGTGTTTTTGGAAGTCAAGGCGGAAAATGCTACCGAAAACGGGAAACGGGTATTGCGTGAACGTTATCGAAAAGTTTTGAAAATCGAAAAGGCGGCAATGCTGAATTGAAATTTTGCGTTTGCGTTAAATCGGCTTTATAATCGGCGGTATGTCCGAAAACGAAACGAAAACCGAAAATGAAACCGTTTTTGAAAATGTTGAAAACGTCACTGCGGGAGATTTGGCGGAGGTTGAGTTTCCGCCCGTCAACCGCGCGGCAGTCGCGGCGACTGTCGGAGGAGATAATCCGGCTGAAATACCCTCCGCCGTTCCCCCGTCCGCGCCGGACGGTTGGGACGGCAATATTCACGCCTTTCCGCCGCGCAAAAACAAGCGCGGAGAATGGGCGAAAAAGAGGGGTAATAAAAAAGGGTATATTTTCGGCAAACCGAAAAATGAGAATCCGCCGCCGCTGAATATTCCGCCGGACGCGGAAAAGGTTGCGGCGGAGGCGGCGCGCGCGGCGGAGGTGGAAAAAAAACTTGCGGAGCAGACGCGGGCGGCGGCGGAAATGGCGGCAAACGGGGTTATCTTGGCGGCGAACGCTTTTTCCGGATATACTCCCGAAGAGGTTTTCCGTTCGGCGTATATAGACGCTTGGGAGCGGTATTTGAACAGTTTCGGCGGCGTTAATCTCCCGCCGTGGGTGGAAGTCGCGCTTATGACGGGCACAATCGCGGTTAATGCCGCGCGGCGTGAGGAAGCCAAGCCGAAGTTTCAAAGGTTCAAAGAATGGATTGCGGGCAAGATTTATGCGTTCAGAAACAGAAGAAAAGCGAGAAAAAATCCGGAGACAGACGCGGCTTAGGGCGCGGAAGTTTTACGGAATAGTTATAATTTCGGAAGAATCGAAGTTTGATATTCCGCGAGATTGTCCGCTTTCAAAATATTGGCGGAGGTGGTCGGAAATGCGGCGCGACGTGGACGCCGCTTGCGCCCGCTTCTGGGCTGTGAGAAAGGGAAAGAAAGGTGCATACGCTAATTGCAGGGGCAAGTTTCAGCGGAAAAAGTTTTCTTGCCAAAAAGCTGTGCGAAACAATTAGAAATTCCGGACGACGGACAATCGTTTTAGACCCGTTTTATGATAAATGGGATTGCGACTTTAAAACGGTCAATTCGGACGAATTTCTGAAAGTAGCGAAAGCGAATACGTCTTGCGCTTTGTTTGTGGACGAAAGCGGAAGCACAATAGGGCGCGGGGCTGATGCGGCGCGAATGCACTGGCTTGCGACGCAAGCGCGGCACTGGGGGCATAGGACGTATTTTATAATGCAAAGGATTACGCAGGTGGAGCCGCTCATAAGGTCGCAATGCTCTGAATGGTTTGTCTTTCGGTGTTCGGCGTCGGACGCGCGAATTTTGATAGAGGAAACCGGCGAAGAAATTTTCTCTCTTGCGCCGCAGCTTCCGCGTTTTTGCTTTATCCACAAAAAACCGTTTGAGGCGGGAAAAATTCAAAAACTTTCGATTTAGCGTTAAAATTTTGATATAATATATGGGCGTATGAAAGTTCAATCGATAATAACGGCGGCGGTGGGCGCATTCATAGGCGGCTACGCGCTGATTCTTCTCAACAAAAAGGGGTACATATAAACGTATGAAAAAGCTTCTGATTTCGACATTCATAACTTCCGCGCTTTTGGGCGCGGGCGCGGCTTTCGCCTATCAGAAATGGGGAAACAATGTTGCGATTTCAATCTACGACAAAATAGCGGGCTAACATGAAAAACTGGAAAATCCTCTTGGCTTCCGGCCTTGGAATATTCGCCGGAATGGTAATATACAACGTCGCAAGCGACATAGTCGCCTCCGCGAAATAGCAATTTCAACTATAAGTTTCAAACTATGCGTATTCAACAGAATCTTCCCACTCCGAACGGCGTTCAGCCCTCTGGCACCGGCTCGCTCAATCTGCCGCTTGGCGCGACTTATTACGGGATATGGCTCGATATATCCGACGGCACTACCGCTATGACGGCGGCGGAGGTAGAAAAGCGGATAAAAAATATCCGCCTCAAAGTCAACGGCACGCAGATAAGGCATTATGCGCTGGCCTCATACCTAATCGGGATAAATCAGGCGCACGGGATTGAAACGCGCTTTGGAAGCGCGGAAGGCGACAAGTCCGCAAGGCTTGTAATGTACTTTGCGGAGCCGCAACGCCGCACACCCAACGGTGAGGATATATTCGCATGGCATATGTATCCCAAGTGCGGCGCAACCTCGTTTACCGTAGAATTTGACATCACGTCTTCGGCGTCAAGCGCAATAAATGTTCAGGTGGGGCGCGAGTATATCGTTCTTCCGGACGCGAATATCCCCGCGAAAATGCCCAATTTGATTTGGCACTCGTCGCAGACTTTGCCGAACGATTCGGCGGGCTCTCCCATGACTTCGACGCTCCAACGCACGGCCTATACGCGCATACACGCGATAGGCGGCGCGGGTTGCATCGACGGCGCGAAAGTCAAGGTTGACGGCCTGACTATTCGCGAGTTCAGAAATCTCGTCGAATATAAAGATTATTGCTTTATGCACGGGCTCAACGTAATCGCGAATTGGCTTACGGTGCCGTTTGACGAAACCGACAGATTCAGCGACATTCTCGACTTGCGCGCGGCCAATTCGTTCGAGCTGGAATACGTCACCAAGACGGCGGGCGCGCTCACCCTCCTGCTCGAAGAATACAAGGGGCTTTAACCTATGGACTGGTTTACCGGCATATGGGACGGCGTGACCGAAACCGTATCGGACGGTCTGGGATTCTTATCCTCTACGACGGACACGGCTCAAAACGTAATGACGGGTGTACAGGACATTTCGAGCGCGGTTAAGGAAACTACGCTTAACGCGTATGAGACGGCCAATGCCGAAAAGACGATTGCCGGCGAAAGGTCGGCCGGCATTGTAAAAACCGCCCTCCTCGTCGGGGGCGGCGCCGTCCTCCTCTTGCTGTTGATAAAGGTTATAAAGTAATGGCTTTCCCTATGGGCATATCTCCGTCTTCGTCGAGTTCGGCGAGCAGTTCCGCAAGCCTATTTGCCGACACTTCAAAAAACGTCCAATTCGGCGACAAGTCGAGCGCGGCGGGCGTTATCGGAGCGATCGCGGGCGTCGCGGCTCTGGCTCTCGTTCTCTTCGTCGTTCTCCGCAAAAAATGATTCGGGCAAGTTCTATTTCGTCGGTTGAGGGGTTTGAACAATTTATAAAGCTTCTTCCGCTCAACGACGCGACTTTCAACGCCGCCGAAGCCGTAGCGAAATGCGACAAAATCGGATTCTATAAAGACGGCGAGCCTTGCGGCATCGCTCTTTGTTTGGTTGTTGCGGTTGGCGGCAGGCGCGTTTTCTTCATAAACGCGCTTGCCGTTTCAACCGACGCCGACGGCGGGGCGGTTTACAAGTGGCTTGAAGACAAGGCGCGCGAAATGGATTGCGGCGTTATCGCGTTTGATTCTCCCCGAAAGGGAATGCTTTGGAACGCCCGCCGCTTCGGTTGGGAAATTTCAAACGTTCGGTATCAAAAGTATCTTTGACTTATGGCTTCCGCATTTGGATTCAGCGATTCGGAAAGTTCGCAGACGACTTATGACAATTCCATTACCGCGCAGGATTCGGAAATTGTCACGGGGCAGAAAGCGGGCGGTCACGCCGTAGCCGCCGATAACGGCGCGACTGTCAATATCACCGACGGCGGGGCTTTCGACGTTGTGAAAAGCGCGGTTCAGGAAGTCGCCTCTCTGCTCACCTCGTGGACTACTCAACAAAATCAGTTCGCGCTATCCGGCACAACCGCGCTTTTGGATAACGCCCGCGTTTCCCAGCAGGAAAGCGCGCTTACGTCGCAGGAAAACCTTTTGAGCTTTTTGAAATTCGTCGGCGGCGCGGCGGCGGTCGTCGGCTGTGTTTACCTCTTCACCAAATACGCAAAATGAAATTTTCATTAAAAGAATTTGTGCGGGTCGTCCCCGCTAACGGACAGACGGATATTGACGTTCACGGCGATAAGCTTCTTGCCGTCGATATTCCGGATTCGGGCTTTGCCGTGTCTTTTGACAACGGCGAAGAAGTCTTTGTCAAAAGCGGCATTCAGTACGGCTCTTCCGGCTGGCTTCTCAACATGGTAGGCCGCGCGTTTCCGAAAGTCGCGGAGGTTCTCGGAGGATTTACTTATAACAAAGTTTCAATCTTCAACCACACGAACGCCGCCGAAACCGTCCGCCTCTTGGCGGGATTCGGAGACGTGGACGACAAGAGCGCGCAAGTCGTCGGCACTGTCGAAACCGCCGACGTACCCCTTGTGCCTTATCGCTATGGGCTCTTTGAAAGCTCGGAAGCGTCGAATGCGTCGCCGTTCGGTTCTTTCGGATATTCGACGAAAGGCGCGATTCTCTCGGAGGATTCAGTCCGCCGATACGCGATTATCGAAAACGTCGGAAGCGATATAGTATATATATCGGCTGGGGAAAGGTCTACTGTGGTGACTACGGGATTTACAGCCCCTATGATAGACTATGTATTCAAACGCGGAGACGACAACGGCGAACTGGTCAGTAGCTCTTCATATCCAATATCCGCAACGGAGGAATTCTGTCTATATTACCAGACTTTCGGCATACGCCTTATGCCCAACGAAAAAATCGGGCTTTCCGGCTCATCAAAGTATGTGTTCAACGGAATATATTCTCCCGTGAAACTCGGCTATATCCTTTTCAAATGAACGGCATTCCGCAAATATTCCCCGCGCCCTCCGGCGGCGCAATCACCGGTGAAATCCGCGCTTTCGTGGGCTCTCTTCCTTTCGGCTGGCTCGAATGCGACGGCTCCGCTTTCGACGCCGCAAAATATCCCCGCTTAAAAACGGTTCTCGGCGCGGAAACTCTACCCGACTTGCGCGACGCCTCTTTGCGCGGCGCGACGGCTTCCTCCGCCGCAAACACTAAAAGCGGGTCAAACAATCCCGCCGTTCCCGTCCCCGCTCATAATCATACCGTGACGCCCGTTTATGAAAGCAACTATGAAGACGGCTTTGACGGCAGTATTTTACAAAGAGAACATGCTGGGAGAAAATGTTCTTTTCGTGACGCCTCTTTAACCGCTGAACAGGCGGGCTTTTATATAGATTCGGCGGGTGTTGACGGCGCAACCCTCGACGTTCGCGGCTCCTCGTACTATGTAAAATTCGCGATATATGCTTTGTGACTTGGGCGGAAATTATAAGCGTAGTGGTCTTTCCCGCGCTCGGCTGGCTTTACGGGAGGTTTTCGCGTCTCGAAAGCGCAGACGCGCGGCTTTCGGAGGCCATAGAAAATTTAAACAAAACTTGCGCGGAAATTTGGGCGGAAATGAAAACTTTTCGCGATTTTGACAAACGGATTTACCTACTCGAACAAAGGGCTAAATATGACAAAGTTTATCCAAAAAACTAAAAATGAATTGGCGTTCATATTCGTCGCGTTCGCGCTCTTCCTCGGCGGCTTCTGGCTCTCCGGTTGCGCGGCTATGGCGGATTTGTACGACGAAAACGGCAACTTAAAAACCGAAACCGTGGAGGACATCCGCGCGGGCGCAAGCTTTGTAAAGGGCGTCACCGATTCCGCCGCTCCAAACCTCTCGACCGTCGTCGTGGGCGGCTCCGCTGTCGTAGGCGGCGCGCTCGCCCTAATCGGCAAGGCTTTTTTCCGCAGAAAGGTATCCTAATATGGCAATCGACAAAAAATATATCGACGAATTGAAAGCCGCCGCGAAAGCAAAAGAGGAAGCCGCCGCCGCCGAAAAAGCCGCCCGCGCCGCCCTCGAAGCCGAACAAAACAAACCTAAAATTGTCATATTGTCGGACTATTCGCTGAAATTTTCCGGCTTCAAACAGTTCGGGAGAAAGTTCTGATTATGGCGCGCCGCGTTCCTCAAAAGCGTTCCGGCCTCGTCCGCGTGTTCGATACGGCGGAAATGTCCGCGAATTTCCCGAAATCTCGGAAACTCGTCAAACAATACAAGTTTACCGTCTACGCAGACGGCAGAATCACCAAGTCCGAAATCAAAAACTCGGCCCAAAAAACGCACGCCCGCAAATCCGCGAGCAAGCGTAAAACTTCAACCGCCGCCAAAAAATCGGCAATAAGAAAGGGGCGCAAATAGTTCTATGAAATTATTTGGGTTGTTGGGGTAATCCCCGTTGCTATTGCCGCACCTACCGTGGTTGAATGGATTTTAGGTTTAACCGCTGTGGGAGGTTGTGCCGCAATCGCGGTAAATCACGCAACAGAAAACTTAAAATCAGGAGAAAAAGCTATAAATAACGCAAATGAACTTATAAAAAGTCTAACAGTTTTTTCTCTCGTTATTGGCGGTATATATGTTGGATATAAGTTAATAAAGTAGCGAATATTCGCTACTTTTTTTGTATGGTATGCTTTATTGCATTACCTATGAAATAGGCGGCTAACATTAGACAAATTCCGAAAGATTGAGGTAGGGAATTTCCTGCATACGCAAGAGAAATTGCCGCAAATATAAACATAAGGATAATATCAAGATATTTCATTTCTTTCTTAAAATCCGTTTAAGTGCTTTGGGCAAGCATTTACTGTTTTCGATACGAAATTCAATCTCGGCAATCCATAGGTGAAGATTGTTGCGGAAACCGCCGCAAAAGCGGTTCCAATGGCGGCGCATTTGCGCCCATACCGATTCAATAAGGTTTGTACAAGCTCCGCTTTTGCTGTCTTTGAACGTCAGAAAATGATTTACACGGCAATGTTTATATCCGTATTTAGGCACGTCCAGATAACTCTTGAAACTATCTGTATGAACGATTGAGCTGCGCCGGACGTTGCGCGCAATGAAGCTTGTTAAGCTCTCGCGGCTCGCGCTCTTTATGCGCTCTATTCTCACCCGCCGCCCGCGCCGCTCTATGGCTCCGGCGAACGCAAGCTTGCCCATAAGCCCGCGTCCCTGCCGCGCAACCTTGCGCCCGCCTTTGCCGCCCGACGTATAACATTCGTCAACTTCTACAATGTCGCTTTTCGCCCCGATTTTTTTTTGCGCTTCCGCGATTCGCTCGGCGGCGATTTTCTCGCGTAGCTTTCGGAAGAATAAAATACCAGTCATGCGGTTGACGCCGACAACCCGAGCCGCGCCGCGGGCAGTACTGCCCGCAAGGAAGAAGTCGCGCAACTTGCGTTGCTTTGACAAAGATAGCTTACAGTAGGGCACGATTTGTTTGCTCTTTATGTTCATACTCCGCTTCTTACGAAAACCGTCCCAAAACTGTCAAGAAAATCCTTGACGGATACCCCCAAATGCCCTTTATAGCATATCATACTGCTTAGACGCTTCTCGTTTCCTGTTTTTCCTAAGCCAGTTCCTAAAAAAATTTGTGCAACTGAAACCTAAAAGCGCATGGGGAGTATTGGAGTCTTTGCGGGAGCCCATTGAATGCGCAATATACGACGGAGCAAGACCGGACAGGAAGAACAGAAAAAATGTAAGATACCACAGGTTTTTTGCGAATGTATCCGGCGGCGGCAACGTTTCGCCGGTGGTGCTGACGGCGCGGGAAATTACCGACAAAAGCGGCTATAAAAAATATTATGATTTAAGCCTTGTCGAAGACGGAGAAAAGCCGCTATCAGACAGGGAAGTCAAAAGGACAAACCGAGATTTTCCAAATAGCGGCTTTTCAAATTCACCGTCGGAAAACATTTCGGAAAGTCAAGGGGAAAATCATCCGGAGGCGTCCGGCGCGGGGGAGACGGAGGATGCGAGGGCTTTCCGTTAAGAATTGGCCGAAGTGGAGGCGGACAAGCCGCCAACATACAAGATTTTAAAGCTCGGCAGACTCTCGCTTTTCTTAGAATAGACATTCACATTCCGACAAGGCGATTGTCGCTTCCCTGAAACGGGAGGTTTCGACGCAGCGCCATGGGGAAGTTTCAGATTTGCTTACTGTTCATCCGAAAGAAAATTTCGGGCGCATTTACAGTTGGATAAAGAAAGGGAAACTGCATTATTGGAATAAACAAAAAGGACGAAAGTTCCTCCAAGACTCAGCTCTCATCAAGTTGGAGCAGTATGAAACCGAACTTTCGTCTTTATTGTTAGTATCGGAAAACATTTCGGAAAGTCAAGGGGAAAATTTGAATTTTTACGCCGCGCCGCGAACCGGCAAGTTCCAGAAAAATTCCCTCAAACTGCTTTTGGGCGGAGGCGTTATCGACATCCGGACGTTTGAAAGGCGCAGGATTATGGAAGAGTTGGACGCGGCGGAATCCGGCGGAGGCGGAGGGCTCAAAAAGCCGCTAAAAAATTTTACGGAAAGTCAGAAAACAAAAATATCAAAATTCCCCATTGCCGAAAAATTTTCACATCAAAACGCGGTCAGAGAGAACGGGCATTTTGGCGCGGATTTCGTCCGCCTCCGAGAGGTCGATGTCGGCGAACGCGAGCGACTCGGCGTCGGGCGGGCACTCGGCGACAATTTCGCCCCACGGGTCGAACACGGCGGAAAGGCCGCAGTACTTCGCGGTTCCGCCTGGCAGAGATTCTTCCCCGCACTGGTTTACGGCGGCGACGAAAAACTGGTTTTCTATCGCGCGCGCGCGGCACAGCACGCGCCAATGCTCCGAGCGCGGGTGGGGGAACGCCGCGCAAATTACCGCGAGCTTTGCGCCCGCCCGCGCGAGGCGGATGAAGAGCTCCGGAAAGCGCAAATCGTAGCAGACGGCGAAACCTATTTTCCCAAACGGGGTGTCGGCGGCGACAACCTCGCGCCCAGCCCCGACATGCCTGTCTTCGCGGAACATTCCGAAGAGGTGGATTTTGTCGTAGTGCGCGATCTCCGCGCCGTCGGGGCCCATGAGGCAAAGCCTGTTGCGCGGCAGCCCGCCGCCCTCGCAGATGTGCGGAACCGAACCCGCCACGGCAATGGAGTTTTCGCGCGCAATCCGCGACATTTCCGTTTCGATTGCGCGCGGGTCGCTTTCGAGAAATTCCGCATTCCTTTTGTAGTCGAAGCCCGACGCGAACATTTCGGGAAACACCGCAAGCTGCGCGCCGCCCGCGCGCGCGGCGCGCGCCATCTCGCCTGCGCGCGACAGGTTTTCCCGAAATTCGCCCCTTTTGACGTTCATTTGCGCGAGCGCGATTCTCATATAAAGCGTATTGATTTTATGGAGGAACAGCCCTCGAACCCCCTGATTTTTTTTAGCATCCCGCGCGCGGCGAACTGGAGCTCCTGGCGGATTTGCGGGTTGTCGGCTGCCACATAGAGGACGCCCGCGCGCACGTTCACAGGCGAGGATTTCGCCGCAAATTTGGCGGGGACGCACTTCTTCCAGTTTTCCGAAATCGCGGAAACCGGCGAGGCCGCCCTCGCCGCGAACTTCGCCAAAAACCTGCGCGATAGCTCTTCGGAGGACACCGGCAACCCGCCGCTCGAGCGCGCGCGCGAAAATTTCGGGCGGTACGGCATCGACCGGAAGCCGCTGAGAACCGCGCTGTCCTCGTTCAGCGGCACGCCCCGCCCCCCGCATTTACGCCGAATCCGCCGGCCAAAAATTTTTCGAGAAAAAACGCGCAGTTGATCGCGATCGAATGGTAAATTTCTCCCGACTTCACCATCGGCCAGAGCCCTGAGGCGCGCACGAGCTTCGACTGGATTTCCTCGTTGGAATCCCATCGGGGGTCCGCCACCCTGCGGCAGTTCTCGATGACAACAAAGTGAGCGAGATTTTCGTGCAGGGCGGGATTGGGCGAATAGGACGCCAACAGGCGCGGCCTGCCGCCGGCATAGCCGGTTTCTTCGAGCAGCTCGCGCGCGGCGGCGGCCTCGGGAGGCTCGCCGGCTTCGACTATGCCGCCCGGGAACTCCCAGGAAGTCCTCGCGCTCCCAAACCTGTACTGGTTGACGAGCAAAACGAAGGGGTCGGACGGGTCGCCGGAATCGGAGAGGGCCGCAACCTGCACCCAGTCCGCGGAGCGGTTGACGTAAAAATCGCCCGTCCGCCCGTCGGGGTGGCGGAGAGTCCTTTTGACGATTTTAAAAACTTTGCAGTCGGCTACCGGCGTCTCGGAGAGCAGTTCCCACGGGCGCGGGGCTTTGTCCGTATCCATAAAATCCAGAATGGTTTTGGAGGGGCGCGCGGCAAGTAAAATGTGAGCGCGCAAAGGCGAAAGGCCTTTCCCAAAAGAAGGGGAAGCGGGAAATTCCTTTATGCGGCAGCGGCGGAGAATAAGCATATGTAATTTTTGGAGGAGGTGGTGGAAATCGCATTTAAAATTTAAACTTGACATATTTAAACACCATCCTATTTAAAAATTCTTTAAACTTAAAACCGTAATCGTTCATCCAGATTATGAATAACATTAAAATAAACAACTTATCTCTTTTATGCGCCGCATTTTTCCTTTTCGCTCCCCTGCCCCGTGCCGAAAGCCTTTCGCTCAAAACGGGTGAAAATAAAGTCGTCACCGAATGGTGGGACTGGAGCGACGCCTCCAAATGGTCGCCGTCTGTTTCGGAAGTCGCCGGCAACGATTTGTCGGTCGACATAAACAACGGCGGACAAACGCTCAACTCCACAATCAACCCCGGCTTCCGCGCCGGAGACGTGTCCATAAAAGTCGAAAATCCGACAAACCACGTTTATTTCGACGTCGAGGGCGACGCCGTTTTCGATTCGCTTTCCGTAAGCCAAAATTCGAAAGATTATTATGGAACCTACATCCGCGTTCTAACCGGCTCGACGCTTACCGTCAACGGCGACGTAAACGTGTCGCCGAGCAGCCCGTATGCCGCCAACGCAATAACTTTCGGCGCCAATTCCGCAGATTACGGAGGAAGCGTCCGAATAGGCGGGAACCTAACCCTCAACGCAAACATCGGCGACGCATGGTATAATTTGACATTCTCTACAAACAACGCGTTTATTGTCGACGGAACTGTAAATACAACGGAAGTTCAAAATGGAAGACAATACGGAGTTATATGGAAAATTGACGGCGAAACCACGCGCATTGGCGGTTTGCAGGGCTCCAACCTTTACGGATACAACAAGCTGTCGATAAGCGAAATCAACAGCGACCGCACTTTGACGTTTACGAACAAAGCCGGAACCGCCGCAAACTGGAGCGGCGCGATAGAAAACGGCGGAAACAGATTCAACATAGTTATGGACGAATCCGCCGCCGGCTCCCAAGATCTGGATATTGTCTCCGGAACCGTGAACGACATCGCGCTCAAAGGCGGAATTTTTTACATATCCTCCGTATCCGCAACAACGGGCACGCTGTCGATCGACGGCGGTTTTTACAACGCAAAGGGCTCCGGCGCAAAATTCGCGGCAATCGACCTCTCCTCGGGCGGGTTCATATTTGAAAGCGGCGCCCTCGAAAACGGATACGAAGTTTCGGCGGGAGAAATTTCAAAATCCGGAACCGAAAAAATAGTGGTAGACTTCAACGGCCTATACGCCCCCGAATATTACGGATATGAATTTGTACTGATTTCCGCCGACGCCGTTGACGAGACCATCGACCTCGAAAACGCGAACGGCGACTTCGCCGCCGCCAACCTCTACGACGGCTACGCAATATTCAAATGGGTTGAAAATGAGGGCAAGTACGCGCTTTCGGTGACGTTCTCGGAAGTGCCGGAGCCCGCGGCGGTCGCCATGCTCCTCGGAGCGGGCGCGCTGTTTTTCGCTCTCCGCAAAAGGAGGGCGTAGACGCGCGGAAAGGCGATAAAATCCAAAATTTATCGGGCGGCGGCGAATCATTCGAAGCCGCCTTGTTTTGCGATAGCGCGGCGCAACTGCGCTTAAAAAAACGCGCAATAATACCCTACAATGCGGGGGAAATATTTTTCCGGCGCAAAAAATCTTCGGAAGGCAAATAATTTAAAAAATTTTGAATCTTTTGTCTAAGAAAATTGTTTGACAATTAACGCTCTAAGTTTAGTCCGAATTTAAAACGAAAGGAAAACAGTCTATCATGAAAATTCCCTATTGCCGCTCATTTTTATATTCCATAATGGCCGCTTCCGCAATCGCGCTGAACGCGAAAAGCCTGTCGCTCATCACGGGCGAAAACAAGGAATTGACCGACTCGGACTGGAATTGGTCGGACGCCTCCAAATGGTCGCCGTCGGTATCGGATGTCGCCGGCAACGACTTGACTATCGACGCCGTGACGACCACTCCGATAACCTCAACCATTTCCGACGGATTCACCGCGGGCGACTTAAACGTAATCCTCAACCAGAACGCCCCGTCCGCCAGTTCCGGCGGCTCCGGACACTTCACGCTGAATATCGACGGGAATGCGGCTTTCGACAGTTTTACCTGGAAAACCACGTCTGTCGGATGGTGGGGAAGCTACATAAAAATAAAAACCGGCTCGACGCTCACGATACGCAACGACCTCACGGTGGGAAATTCCGCATCCAACGCTTATTTCATAAATTTTGCATCCAACGGCGATTCAAATTATATCGGCAATCTCCTCGTTGAAGGCGGCGTAAATATCAATGTCACAAACGGCGCGAACTCCCACGTATTCTGGACGGAGCTCAATTCGTTCACCGTCAAAGGCGCGGTGTCCATGATAACCCAAAACGCCGGCGACGCGGGAAGATGGCGCATAAGCAATACCGCCACCACAATCGGCGGGCTGTCGGGCGCGGCCGCGTCGAACCACCAACTTTATATCGACAAAGACAACACTTCCATCACCTTCACGAATTCGGGCGACTACTCTTGGAACGGCATCATAACCGACGTAGACAGCGGCGCGGCAAACTCCAAAAAGCTCAACATAGCCATGGACGCCTCGGCGACGGGCAGACAAACCATGACGCTGACGGACGGCTCGCTCAACGACATCACCCTCAACGGCGGCAAATTCGTCCTCGCCTCCGCCAACGCCACCACGGGAACGCTCTACCTCAACGGCGGATATTTCGGAACCGCAAACAACAGCACCGTCATAAACTCCGCGCAGTGGAATTCCGGCGGCCTGCTCTTCGACATGCCCGCCCTCGAAAACGGATACAAAATTTCCATCGCGGGGGAATTTTCGAAAAATGCCGACGGGCAAATTGAAATAAATTTCGACGGGCTCAACGGCGCCGACTACATCGGCGACACTTTCGAGCTAATCTCCGCGGGATCTCTCGACGGCTTCAATCTCGACGACGCCAATGCCGACTTCGCGGCGGTCAACCTCCTGAACGCAATCGCGGAATTTTCGTGGAACGACGGAACCCTTTCGGTGACGTTCGGGCAGATTCCCGAACCCGCGACGGCGGCCGCGGTTCTCGGCGCGGCCGTCCTGTTCTTCGCTCTCCGCAGAAAGAGGGCGTAAAACGGCAGGTTGAATTAACGCCGGAAAAATAAAACAATTCCGCATGGCGGTTCCGTTTTCGGAACCGCCTTTTTTTGGCAGAAACGCGGCGCGACAACGGGGAAAATGGACAGCAATACCCCCGCGGCAGATGGCGCTCCGGCGTGCAAAAAGCTCGCGGAATCGGATAATCCAAAAACTGTTTCAGATTTTTCCGTCAAAAAAATACTTGACATATTACACCCCAAGTTTAGACCAATTTTTACAGAAGTCGAACTAAAAGGTAATTTCATGAAAATCTCTTATTGCCGCACACTAATATATTCACTTGTAACCGCCGCCTCCGCGATTGCCGCAAACGCGGAGAACCTGTCGCTCATCACGGGCGAAAACAAGGCATTGACCGCCACGGGCTGGAATTGGTCGGACACATCAATGTGGTCTCCGACAGTCTCGGAAGTCGCCGGCAACGACCTCACTATCGACGCCGTTACGACCACCCAGATAACTTCAACTATTTCCGACGGATTCACCGCAGGCGACGTAAACATAATCCTCAACCAGAACGCCCCGTCCGCATCTTCCGGCGGTAACGGACACTTCTTCCTGAATATCGACGGCAACGCGACTTTCGACAGCCTAACATGGAGGACAACGTCTCCGGGATGGTGGGGAAGCTACATAAAAATAAAAACCGGCTCGACGCTCACGATACGCAACGACCTCACCCTCGGGAACTCCGCATCGAAAGCGTATTTTATAAGCTTTATCCCCGACAACGACATAAATTACAAGGGAAATCTCCGCATTGAGGGAGACATTAACTACTATGCAAACGGCTCTAATAGTTCCAACGCACTCTGGACGGGGCTCAATTCGCTCACCGTAAAAGGCGCGGTATCAATGATAAATCAGAATGGCGACATCGGGAAATGGGAGATAGAAAATAACAATACCACAATCGGCGGATTGTCGGGTGCGGACACTTCAAACAATAAAATATTCCTTCGTAAAGATACCGCCATCACTTTCACCAATTCCGGCGACTACTCTTGGAACGGCAGCATAAATTCAGAAAAAAAGTTTGATATAGCCATGGACGATTCCGCGACCGGCAAGCAGACAATAAAGCTGACGGACGGCGCCATCAATAACCTAACCCTCAACGGCGGCAAATTTGTCCTCGCCTCGGCCAAAGCCACTACGGGTATGCTCTCTATCAACGGCGGATATTTCGGAGTTGCCGACAGCACAACGGTTATAAACTCCGCACAATGGAATTCCGGCGGGCTGCTCTTCGACATGGCCGCCCTTGAAAACGGCTACAAGATTTCCGTCGCGGGAGAATTTTCGAAGATCGGCGACGGGCAAATCGAAATAAATTTCGACGGCCTTGACGGCACCGACTACATCGGCTACACTTTCGATCTCATCTCCGCGGGATCTCTCGCCGACTTCAATACCGGCGACGCCGATGCAGATTTCACGGCGGTCAATCTCACGAACGCCCTGGCGAAATTCGCGTGGAACGACAAAACCCTCTCGGTGACCTTCGAGCAGATTCCCGAACCCGCAACGATTGCGGCGCTCTTCGGCGCGGCCGCCCTGTTCTTCGCTCTCCGCAGAAAGAGGGCGTAAGAGCCAGGCAAGATTTTCACAAAGGGCGGAGCCTGAAAGCTCCGCTTTTTTTGCGCCCGCGCGGCGCAATAGATTCGCGCGCACAGCGCGGGCAAAGCAAGGCGGCGCGCGGGGAAAACGGGCATAAAAAACGGGCGCGCTCGTCAACCCGCGCGCCCGAAATCAGAGGGAAGCCCCGCGCTATTTTCCCGCCCCAGCGTCGATCCAATGGTCGCCGACTGCGATTCCGTCCCTTCGCACAACGAAGTCAAACTTGCGGATTTCAGATTTGCCGTTTCGGGAAATTTTGACGGCTCCTTCGAGCTTCGGAGTATCGCCGCCTTCCGGCGTATTCTCCGTCCCCTCGAAATCAAAAACCTCCCCGCCGCACGATATGCGGACGCGGAATGCCCCGCCGGCGCCCAAATCGGCGGCGATGGAAGTCTCGGCGCCCTCGCCGAGCGGCTCCATCAGCCTCTTTTCCAAGAGCGTCCGCGCCATAATGCAGCACACCGACACGGGGTTTCGGAACTCCGCCCCGCCCTTTACAAGCTTGCGCTCGGCGCGCGCTATTTCCGCGCGTGCGCCGGAAAAGCCGTCGCGGCAGACGACCGAAACGCTTGCGGATTTTCCGCGCGCGGCCGCTTCCGTTCCGGCGCATCCGGCGAGCGCAAGCAGGGCACCAAGCGCCAAAACGCCCAACGCCCCCGCACGGCACGCGCGTTTGCGGCGGCGCAAAACCGCCGCCGCAAACGCGGCAAAAATTCCGAATGCGGCGGCAAACGCCGCAGGCTCGGGAATCGCCACAAGCATTTCGCCGCCGCCCGTGCGTTCGCGCAGAGCGAGGGAAACCCCGTCTATGAGCTCTCCCTCCGAATTGAATATTTCAAAATCCAGCCCGCTCAGAGCCACGGCTATTTCGGAGTCGCTCGAAATTATGGCGTATTCGCCGAGCAGTTCGGGAACGTCGAGCTTTACGGAAATTTTCGCGCCGTCCTCAAATTCCGCGCGCCCTCCGGATATTTTCAACACCCCTTCCCACGAAAGCATCGAGCCCCCTTTGACGGCCATTCCGGATTCGACTCCGAAAGCGGAGTTTTCAAGGGCGAATGAGCCGTCTATTATGAGTTCGCCAACGGAATACACCGCGCCTTCGAGCGTATGGACGGTGGAGTCGCCTTTAAGCGTGAGGGAATTGGACGAATAGCTGGCTATGGCGTACGCCGTCCCTCCGGAATACGACGCGGAAGACGACGCGCGAACCGACGACGAATTTTTGAACGAGAGCGTGGTAGCCTCCGAATAGTAGCCGAGCTGTATCCCCGCGGCGTACTCGGCCCCCGACGCGTAAATGCGCACGCCGGAAAGCTCGCCTATCGAAGAGCTGTCGTCTTTGGATATTCCCACTGCCTCCGCGCCCGACACGCTCACTGAAACCCCCGAGAGGTTGCCTATACGCGATGAATCGTAAAAATATATGCCGTAGGCGTCCCTTTTCGCGGTTGCGGAAATTTTCAAATCCGACATGCCGCCGATTTCGGACCCGTTCTGGACGTATATTCCGTAAACGGAATTGCCGTCCGCCGATATTTCGAGATTGCCCAAGCTGCCGATGCGGGATCTTATCGCATTGTAAATCCCGTACGACTCGTTGCCGCCGCTCGCCGAAATTTTTGAAGAAGCCGATACCCCTTCCACGTTTCCCAGAGAGGACGTGTAATTGAAAATCCCGTAAGAACTCCCGAAAGCCGCCCGCGCGACCGCGCTTATGTTTTCGACCATAACGCCGGCTCCGTCAGCCTGCGACGCCTTCCTCAGAAAAATTCCGGAGACATTCCCCGAACCGCCGGAAGCTTCGTAGTCGACAGATATGTCCGCGAATATCGAACCTACCCCGCTTATTGAAGTGTTCCTTTTGTATATGCGCACTCCGTTTATCTCGTTGAGCGACGAGCCCGAGCCCCGGTAGTCCACCGACACGCCGCTTCCGATTCCAGCCGCCATTCCGTACTCGTCGAGAATTACGGCCTGGTTAGACCTCCTGTCGTCGTAAAGGTCAGAATAAACTCCGGCGGGAACGACGGAATCCGCGCTCTCCGCGACGAAAGAATTTCCGAAAGAGTCGCAGAGCGCAAAGCACGCGACAAGAACAGTAACTGCCATTCTTATTTTTTTATTCATAATGGCTTGGGAATATACCCCCCCCC